>Ga0206117_100165_pt1 | contig 103304 bp, 80 predicted proteins | sample 3A5Ametagenome_FD_177997 | JGI IMG/M metagenome (GOLD analysis project Ga0206117, IMG submission 177997) | Enriched microbial communities from leaf-cutter ant dump, University of Wisconsin, Madison, United States - 3A5A | ecosystem: Environmental > Terrestrial > Nest > Insects nest > Nest dump...
GGCGGGCAAGCCCCCCAAGGTCGTCATCGTGGCCTGCATGCGCAAGCTGCTGACCATCATGAACGCCATGATCAAGAACAGCTCCCGCTGGAACCCATCGACGGCTTGACGGCAAACACGGTTGCTCTCCCACAGGGGGAGAGGGGAGAAAAACCGGCCTCTCCCTATCTGAACGGCACCAGGTCCAGCCCCCGTCTTGGAGACTGAATCCACCAACCCAACGCCAGCCTCCGTGGCCGGCGTTCTCCCGGCAGCCCCCTCACCGCCCCTGCGCATGCTCCCCGCGCAGGGCCATCACCACACTGGAAACGCTCGCAACCAGCTTGCCGTCGTCGCGCTGGATGTCGCAGCGGTAGTGGCTGATCGTCCTGCCGCGGTGTTCCGCCCAGGCGTGGGCGCGCAGGCGAGTCTGCCACACCGGGCGCAGGAAGGTCGCCTTTAGGTCGATGCTGGTGAAGCTCTCGTCCTCGCCCGCCAGCGTGGATTGGGCGGTGCCGATGGCGGCATCCGCCAGTTCGCACAGCAGCCCGCCGTGCACCGTGCCCTGCTGGTTGCCGTGGCGCAGCGGGTCGGCGTCCAGTTCCAGTACCGCCATTGCCTCGCCGATATCGACGATGCGGAACGCCAGCAAGGTGGAGATGGCCGTGGGATAGCGCATGTGGGTGGCGTCGCCGGCGGCCAGCGTGCCGGCCAGCTGGCGCCGCAGGTATTCCAGGACGGGGAGCGTGCGGGTGGCTGCGGTCATGGTTCTTCCTATTCTCCATCGGGGCGTGGGGCAGCCGGCCCGCATGACCAGCGATCCCCGCTCAAGCGATGGATCGAGGGCACGCGGTGGCGGTTTTCGAAGCGCAGCCTAAGCACCTAGACTAGGACAATCAAAAAATTGTCCTAGATACGCTTCATGCCCTCCTCCTCCCGCTCCCCGGTCGGCATCGCGGTCGAAGCCCTGGCCGCCGACATCCGCAGCGGCCGGCTGCCACCCGGCAGCCTGCTGCCCACCCATCGCCAACTCGCTGCCCGCCACGGCGTGGCGCTCGCCTCGGCGAGCAAGGTGTATGCGCAGCTCAAGGCCATGGGGCTGGTGATAGGCGAGACCGGCCGCGGCACTTTCGTGCGCGACCGCCCGCAGCAGCGCGACTGGGACAGTGGCGACGAGGCGCGGCTGAGCGCCGCAGCCGCCGACCTCTCCTTCAACCACCCCAGCCAGCCCGGCCAGGCGGAGCTGCTGCGCGCCATGCTGCGCGAGCTCGCCGCCGCAGGCGATCTGGCGGCGCTGATGCACCAGCAGCCGCCCGGCGGCCGAATGCGCGAGCGGCAGATCGTTGCCGGCTTCCTCGCCGAAACGCGCGGCATTGCCGCCACCGCGGAGCGCGTCTTCCTGGTCAATGGCGCCCAGCAGGGGCTGGACGTCGCCGTGCGCGCCTTGCTGAAGCGCAATGACGCGGTGGCGGTGGATGCACTGAGCTATCCCGGCTTCAGGATGCTGGCGGAGCTGCAGGAGCTGACGCTGAAGCCGGTTCCCGCGCTGGCCGACGGCCCCGATCTGGACGCACTGGAAGCCCTGTGCCGCAGCCGCAGGATCCGCGCGATCCATGCCATGCCGACGCTGCACAACCCGCTGGGCTGGGTGCTGACGCTGTCACAGCGGCAGCGACTGGTGGAAATCGCCCGCCGCCACGACTGCCTGCTGATCGAGGATGCCGCCTATGCCTTTCTGGCCGGGGATGCGCCGCCGGCCCTGGTCAGCCTGGCGCCGGAGCGCACCGTGCATGTCTCCAGCCTGTCCAAGAGCCTCGCCAGCGGGCTGCGCTTCGGCTATCTGCTGGTGCCGGAAAGCTGCGCGCCGCGGATCAAGGCCGCGATACGCGCCAGCTACTGGAGCCTGCCCAGCCTGATCACCGCGATGGCCAGCCGCTGGATGGCGGACGGTACGGTGGCGCGGCAGGAGGCGGTGCTGCGGCAAGAAGCGCGGGAACGGCAGGCGATTGCGCGGCGGGTGTTCGCCGGCATGGACGTGGTCGCCCATCCGGCCTCCCTGTTCCTGTGGCTGCGCCTGCCGGAGGAGCTGCGGATGGATCGCATCGCCGCCGCGCTGAGCGAACGCGACATCGCGGTATCCAAGGCGGAAGCCTACGCCACCACCCGGCACGCGCCGCATGCGCTGCGGCTGGGGTTGAGTTCGGTGCCGCTGGAACAGCTGGAAGCGGTACTGCTGCAGGTGCGGGAAACGATTGAGCGTTTTCCGCCCTGAGCGCGGAAAACCAAGGCTGAGCACAGCGGCCCGCTTACCGGTGCGGAATCTTCAGACGGGGCCAGATCACCCGCAACGCAAAGACACACCGGCCTCAAGCCCGCCAGCTCCAGCGCCAACTCAAGCCGGCAGCAGGCGCTCCGCGTGCGCATAGGCCACCAGGCGGTCGCCCCGGGCGAAGCCGAGCAGCGTCACCCCGCTCTCCTCCGCCAGCCGCACCGCCATCGCGGTCGGCGCCGAGACGGCGACCAGCGCCGGGATGCCTGCGCGGGCGGTCTTCTGCACCATCTCGTAGCTGGCCCGGCTGGACACCAGCGCGAAGCCCTCGTGCGCGCCTTCGGCGGCCCGGCCGCCGGCGAGGCTGGCCGCGCGCCAGCCGATGAGCTTGTCCAGCGCATTGTGGCGGCCGACGTCTTCCCGCACCGCGGCGATGCGGCCAGCCGGCGTCACCCAGGCGGCGGCATGCACCGCGCCGGTGGCTTCGCGCAGCGGCTGGCAGTCGGCCAGCGCGGCCAGGGCCTGGAAGATGGCAGCCGGGTCAATGCGGAAATCGCCGGCGACGCTGCCATGCGGCCGCTCGAACTCGCTCAGGCTATCCACCCCGCACAAGCCGCAGCCAGTACGCCCGACCAGCGAGCGGCGACGCTCCTTCAGCTCCAGGAAGCGCTTGGCGGCGATCTCCACCCTCACTTCCAGCCCTTGCGGCGCGGCGAACACCTCGCGATCGAAGACTTCCGCCGCCGAGGCGACGATGCCTTCGCTCAGCGCGAAGCCGAGGGCGAAGTCCTCCAAGTCGGCCGGCGAGGCCAGCATCACCGCATGGGAAATGCCGTTGAACACCAGGGCGACCGGCACCTCCTCGACGATCTCGTCCTCGCTGTCATGCGGCTCTGCACCGGCGCGGATGCGGCTCACCGGTAGCGTGCGGGCGGTGGGCCAGTCGGCGGGATCGAACTCGGAAGGCCCGGAGGCGGAGGGAAACTGGCAGGAGGTGCTCATGCAGGAAAAGGCGTCAGGAAATGGAAAACGGCAGCGAGCGGGAAGTGTACCCGCCGCTGCCGACTGTTGCTCATCCACGCTCGGCAGTCACGGGAGAGGCGGCGCCATCGCCGCCCCGCTCCCGCCTGCCCGCGCCTTGCGGCGACTTACTCGCCGCTGCGCTTGCCGGTCGATTCGCGGTACCAGCGCGGATGGTGCTTCTTCGCCCAGGCGTGGGTGACCACGCCTTCCACCATCGCGCGGATGGTGCCCTTCACCCACAGCGCCGCATACACGTGCACGATGATGCCGGCGATCAGCGCGATGGCGCTGGCCGCGTGCAACAGCAGCGCGATGCGGATCACCGGAATCGGGAAGTAGATGGCGAAGTACTGGCGCCAGATGACGAGGCCGGTGATCAGCAGCGTCGCCATGCAGGCGCACATCAGCCAGAACATGCCCTTCTGGCCGCCGTTGTAGCGGCCGATGTCGCCGACTTCGTTGCCCTTCATGACTTCGCCGACCGCCTTCATCCACTTCACATCCTCGTTGTTGATGAGGTTGTGGTGCCAGTAGCGGAAGAACTGGCGGGCGAAGGCAAGGAACATCACCACGCCGATGAAGGGGTGCAGCAGGCGCGCCAGCTGCGGCGTGCCGAACACGCCGGTGAGCCAGAAGAAGGCCGGGTAGAAGAAGGCCAGGCCGGAGATCGCCAGCAGCACGAAGCAGGCCGCGACGATCCAGTGGTTGATCCGCTCGGCGGCGGAGTAGCGCTGAATCAGCTTTTCCTTCATTTGGTCACCTCGGTTTCCTTTTCAACGCCTGCGCCATGCCCTTCGCCGTGCTCTTCCTCTTCATCGTCGGCACGGTTGGGACCGACCGCGGTGTAGTGCAGGAAGCCGAACAGGCCGGCGGCGGCGATGCCCACGGTGGCCAGCGGCTTCAGCATGCCCTTCCACAGGCTCACTGTCGTGCTGATCTGCGGGTCCTTCGGCAGGTTGCTGTAGAGCTGCGGACGGTCGGCGTGGTGCAGCACGTACATCACATGGGTGCCGCCCACGCCTTGCGGGTCGTACAGACCGGCGTTGTCGAAGCCACGGGACTTCAGGTCATCGACGCGGCTCTCGGCCACCAGCTTCATGTCTTCCTTGGTGCCGAACTGGATGGCGCCAGTCGGGCAGGTCTTGACGCAGGAAGGCTCCTGGCCGACACCCACGCGGTCGGAGCACAGGGTGCACTTGTAGGCCTTGTTGTCCTCCTTGTTGATGCGGGGGACATTGAACGGGCAGCCGGCTATGCAGTAGCCGCAGCCGATGCAGTGCTCGGACTGGAAGTCCACGATGCCGTTGGCGTACTGGATGATGGCGCCCGGCGCCGGGCAAGCCTTGAGGCAACCGGGGTCGGCGCAGTGCATGCAGCCGTCCTTGCGGATCAGCCACTGCAGGCGGCCGCCTTCGTCCTGGTGCTCGGCGAAGCGCATCACCGTCCAGCTCTTGGCCGTCATGTCGACCGGGTTGTCATAGACGCCGTGGTTGAAGCCGACTTCGTCGCGGATGTCGTTCCACTCTGAACAGGACACCTGGCAGGCCTTGCAGCCTATGCAGGTGGTGACGTCGATGAGCTTGGCGACTTCCTGCTTGTGGTCGCGCACCTGGGGCGCGGGCGTCAGCGAGGAAGTTGCCGAACGCCGGATGATGTCTTGGGATTGCATGGACATGGTTTCTTTCCTCAGGCCTTCTCGACGCTGACAAGGAAGGCCTTGTATTCCGGGGTATGGGTGTTGGCGTCACCCACGCGCGGGCTCAGCACGTTGGCCAGGAAGCCCTTGCGGGTGGAGCCTTCGAAGCCCCAGTGCACCGGGATGCCGACCTGCTCCACTTCCTGCCCCGCCACCTGCAGCGTCATGACGCGCTTGGTGACCACCGCCTTGCCGCGGATATAGCCGCGCTTGCTCGCCACCTTGACCATGTCGCCGGCCACGATGCCCTTGCTGGCGGCCAGCTTCTCGCTGATCTCGACGAACTGCTCCGGCTGCACGATGGCGTTCAGGCGCGCGTGCTTGGTCCAGTGGCGGAACATCTCGGTGATGGAGTAGGAGGTCGCCACGCAGGGGAAATCCTCGCGGCTGCCGAAGCTGGGCAGGTCGTCCTTGAAGATGCGCGCCACCGGGCTCTTGCCGCTGCCGGAATGCAGCGGGTTGGCCGGAATCGGGCTTTCCTCCGGCTCGTAGTGCTCCGGGAAGGGGCCATCGACCAGCGCGCCCATGGAGAACAGGTGGCCGACGCCGTCCTGCAGCATGATGAAGGGGCTGACGCCGCTGTTCGGCGGCGAACCGACCGGGTAGTCCGGCACGTCCGCACCGGTCCACTTGGCGCCGTCCCAATGCAGGAAGGCGCGCTTCGGATCCCAGGGCTTGCCGGCCGGGTCCATCGAGGCGCGGTTGTAGAGCAGGCGGCGGTTGGCCGGCCAGGCGAAGGCCCAACCCGGCGTGTTGCCGAAGCCGGTATCGGTGTTGTCGCGGCGGGCCATCATGTTGCCGGCCTGGGTCCATTGCCCGGTGTAGATCCAGCACAGGCTGCTGGTGCTGCCGTCGTCGCGCAGGTGGGCGAAGCTGGAGAGCAGCTCGCCCTTCTTCGCGATCAGCTTGCCGGTGTCGTCGAACAGGTCGGCCAGCGCATAGCCGTTGAGCTGCTTGGCGACCTCTTCCGGATGCGGATCCTTCGGATCGTGGTAGTGCCAGTCCAGGTTCATCAGCGGCTCGGGGCAGGTGCCGCCTTCCTTCTCGTACAACTCGCGGATCTTCATCAGCAGGGTGCCGAGCGTCTTGCCGTCGTGGCGGGCCTCGAACGGAGGCGCCTGGCCGGCCCAGTGCCACTGCAGCCAGCGGCCGGAGTTGGCGATGGAGCCATCTTCTTCGGCGAAGCAGGACGAGGGCAGGCGGAACACCGTGGTCTGGATCTCGGCCGGGTTCACATCGTTGAACTCGCCGTGGTTCTCCCAGAAGGAGGCGGTTTCGGTCTGCAGCGGATCGATCACCACCAGGAACTTGAGCTTGGCCAGCGCCTCGCGCACCTTGCCCGAGGAAGCCGCCGCGGCGATCACGTTGAAGCCCTGGATGACGTAGCCGTTGACCTTGCCCTTGTGCATCTGCTCGACGTAAGCCATCACGTCGTAGCTGCGGTCCCACTTGGGCAGCCAGTCATAGCCGAAGTCGTTCTCGGCGGTGGCCTTGTCGCCGTACATGCCCTTCAGGAAGCTCACCATGAACTTGGGCGTGTTGCGCCAGAAGTTCACCTGGTTGGCCACCAGGGTCTTGGGGGTGCGCTCGTCCAGGTAGGCCTTGAGCGACTGCTGGCTCTCGCTCGGCAGCGTCAGGTAGCCGGGCAGCATGGTGGTGAGCACGCCCAGGTCGGTGAAGCCTTGCACGTTGGAGTGGCCGCGCAGCGCGTTGATGCCGCCGCCGGGCATGCCGATGTTGCCGAGCAGGAGTTGCACGATGGCGGAGGCGCGGATGATCTGCGAGCCGCCGACGTGGTGGGTCCAGCCCAGTGCGTAAAGAATGCTGGTGGTGCGGTCCGGCACGCAGGTGGCGGCCAGCTTCTCGCAGATGTGCAGGAAGTCTTCCTTGGGCGTACCGCAGATGCTGCTGACCATTTCCGGCGTGTAGCGCGCCACATGCTTCTTCAGCAGATTGAACACGCTGCGCGGATGCTGCAGCGTTTCGTCGCGCAGGGCGTAGCCGTCGGCGCCCAGCTCATAGGCCCAGGAGGAGCGGTCGTAGGCGCGCTTGTCGGCGTCGTAGCCGCTGAACAGGCCGTCGTCGAAGCCGTAGTCCTCGCGCACGATCAGCGGCGCGTTGGTATAGGCCTTGACGTACTCGTGCTGGATCTTGTCGTTGTTCAGCAGGTAGTTGGCGACGCCGAGCAGGAAGGCCGAGTCGGCGCCGGCGCGGATGGGCGAGTAGAAGTCGGCCACGGCGGCGGTGCGGTTGAAGCGCGGGTCCACCACCATCATGTAGGCCTTGTTCTTGGTCTTGGCCTCGACCGCCCACTTGAAACCCACCGGGTGCGCCTCGGCGGGATTGCCGCCCATCACCAGGATGACGTCGGCGTTCTTGATGTCCACCCAGTTGTTGGTCATCGCGCCGCGCCCGAAGGACGGCGCCAGACCGGCCACCGAGGGGCCATGGCACAAGCGGGCCTGGTTCTCCAGGTGCACCATGCCCAGGCCGCGGGCGAACTTGACGTCGAGGATGCCGGTTTCGTTGCTGGCGGCGGAGGAGCCGAGGAAGCCGGTGGAAGTCCAGCGGTTGACCAGCTGGCCCTTCTCGTTGCGCTCGATGAAGTTGGCGTCGCGGTCGTCCTTCATCAGACGGGCGATGCGGTCGATGGCCTCATCCCAGCTGATGCGCTTCCATTCCTTGGAGCCAGCTTCGCGCACTTCGGGATACTTCAGGCGCTGCGGGCTGTTGATGTAGTCCACCAGCCCCGAACCCTTGGGACAGAGCGACCCACGGCTGACCGGGTGATCCGGATCGCCTTCGACGTGGAAGATCTTGGATTTGGCGTTCTTGGCACCGTCGCCGAGGCTGTACATCAGCACGCCACAGCCCACGGAACAGTACGTACAGTTGTTGCGGGTTTCCTTGGCGCGCAGCAGCTTGTACTGGCGCACCTCGGCCAGCGCTTCGGCCGGAGACATCCCGAGCACAGCCAGGCTGGATGTGCCCAGGCTCGCGGACGAAATCTTGAAGAACTGCCGTCTTGATATCTGCATGAACCCTCCTGGTTGAACACACCCGGAAGGCGCACGGCCACAAGACGTCGACGGCCGTCAGGCCGTTTCAGCTGGGCTCAGAGGCGGCACGCGCCATCCGGAACGGAGATACCGTCAGCACTATCCATGCCAGCCCGTGAAGGCCGCTGAAACGGTCGGTTCCGGATTACTACGGAAGGCATAAGGGACAAATTGTCTCGGCCAGGCGCGACAAAATATCCCCATCGCGGCCAGGGCGATGCCGCGGAAAGGCCCATCCTCCGGGCAACGCTGCCCGCGACGGCCCCGCGCATGGTTCTTGCACCACCCTCCGCCTTTTCTCCGCAGCGGACACCCATGAGCAACAGCCCCCAACACATCGTTCCCGGCCCCGAAGCGCGCAAGTTCATCGCGCCGGCGCCGGCCTCCCTGTTCGCCGCCCGCCAGAGCCGCCTGACCGAACTCGCCGCCAGCTCGCCGATGGCGGACTGGCTCGGCTTTGTCGGCCTGATCTCGGGTGCCCAGCTGCGCACCCTGCCCCGCCTGGACGGCTTCGTTCATGAAACGCACCGCGCGCTGGACATCGCACTGCTGCCCCAGCTGCCGGCCTGGCAAGGCGCACTCGAGGGGCTGCTGGAAGCGCTGAGGAGCGCGGTGGATGGCCAAGCGCTGGCCGCGCTGCAGAAGCTCGCCGCCCTGTCCGCGACCGACCGCAGCGCCCTCGCCGGGCGTGTGCTGAACGGCGAACTCGGCGACGGCGACATGGACCAGGCTCCGCTGGTCGCCGCCGCGCTGGAACTGGTGGCCACCGTGAGCGCCAGCCGGATCTCCGCCGAGGACTTCTCCAGCCTGAGCGAAACCTGTCCGGCCTGTGGCGGCGGTGCCGTTGCCAGCGTGCTGGAAACACACAGCCTCAATGGCCTGCGCTACCTCTATTGCGGCAGCTGCAACAGCGGCTGGCACCATGTGCGCGCGCAATGCACCCATTGCAATGAATCCGGAGGCGTTTCCTACCAGGCGCTGGAAGAAGGCGCGCTGTGGCAGGCGGAAACCTGCGATGGCTGCCACAGCTACCTGAAGCTCTTCAACCGCAGCAAAGCGGTGACGCTGGACCCGGTGGCGGACGACCTCGCCAGCGTGGCGCTGGACCTCGCCCTGGGCGAAGCCGGCTACCAGCGCCTAGGCGCCAATCCCTATCTGCTGCTGGCCGCGCAAGCGGCCTGAGGCTCGGCGCGGGCGCGGTCCACCCGCGCCCTGCCCTTCACCGCCAGTGCTCAAGCACCATCGCGGCGGAAGAAGCGGTTGGCGAAACCGGGGGCGCTGGGCTCGTCACTGAACAGCGGATGGCTGCGCAGATGCACCGCGAAGCAGGTACCGGAGCCCGGCGTGCTCTCCACCGCGATGTGGCCGCCGTAGCGGGTGACGATGGCGTAGCTGATGGACAGGCCGAGGCCGGTGCCTTCCTGCTTCTTGGTGGTGAAGAAGGGGTCGAAGATGCGGTCCAGCACCTCGGCGGCGATGCCCTGGCCGGTGTCTTCCACCTCGATGCGCACGCCTTCGGCGCCATCCACCCCGGAGTCCTCGGTGCGCAGCTGCAGCGCGCCGCCTTCCGGCATCGCCTGCATGGCGTTCACGATGAGGTTGATCAGCACCTGCTGCAGCTCGCCGCGGTTGATCTCCACCTTGCGGCTGGCGTTCAGCACCACCTCCACCCGCACATTGCCGCGGCTGAGGTTGTGGCGGGTGAGCACCAGGCAGTCGTTCACCAGCGCGCTCACATCCACCGCGTCGGTATAGCCGGCGAAATCGCCCGGGCGGGCGAACTGCAGCAGCTTGGCGACGATGCCGTGGATGCGGCCGGCCTGCTCGTCGATCATGCGGATCTCTTCCCGCACCGGCTCGGCACCCTTGCCCAGCACCTCGCGCAGCAGCTCCAGGTTGCCCTGTATCACCGCCACCGGGTTGTTGATCTCGTGGGCGACGCCGGCGGTGAGCTCACCGATGGCGGTCAGCTTCTCGTTCATCACCAGTTGCTGGTGGGCGCGGCGCAGCGTGGCGTTGGCCATCTCCAGCTCGGCAGTGCGGGCGGCGACCATGATGTCCAGCTCGTCCGCCCAGCGCTGCAGCTCGGTGCGGCGGGCATCCAGCATGTCCAGCAGGTTATCGAAGGTGCGGGCGAGCTGGCCGAGTTCGTCGTCGCGCACCACCGTGCCCACCCGCGCCTTTTCCTCGCCGGCCTCGATGCGCTTCATCACCGCTGCCATGCGTTCTATCGGCTGGAAGATGGAACGCGCCCAGCGCACCGCCGCCATGGTGCCCAGCGCGGACACCAGCAGGAACAGCAGGAACAGGCCGCTCAGCGCCCAGTACAGCGCCCGCTGCAGCGGCTCCTGCAGGAAGCCGACGTAGAGCATGCCGATGCGCTCGCCGTTGTCGTCGAACAGCGGCGAATAACCGGAGATGTAGGGCGCATTGACCACGAAAGCCGAGCCCAGCCAGGTTTCGCCGTGGCCCAGCACCTTCTCCTTCACCGCCGCCGAAACCCGCGTGCCCAGCGCCCGGCCGCCTTCGCGGAACAGGCGCACATTGGTTGCTACCCGGGTGTCGCCGAGAAAGAGCGTGGCGGTGCCCTGGCTGTCCAGCGGCAGTGAGGTGTCCTGGTACACCACCGCGTTGATGCGGTCCACGATGCCAAGGTTGCGGTTCAGCATCACCCCGCCCTCCAGCACCGCGCGCAGCTGGCCGGCGGCATTGAACACCGGCACCGCGATCTGGATCATCAGCCCCCGCTCTTCGCGGGTGCGCCAGTCCGGCGGGGCATTCGGGGTGGCGATCAGGGCCAGTGAAGCGCGTTCGCGCAGCGCAGGCGAGAGGGAGCCCAGGTGCGCCGGCGAGAACACCGCCAGCGCATGGTGGGCACGCCCGGCCAGCGCCTCGCGCACCACCGGCCACATGGTGCGCTGGACGAACTCCTCCGGCAGCGGGCGCCCGGCGGAAAGCGGCCGGCCCTGCGCATCCAGCAGCATCAGGTAATCCAGCCCCTGGGTGGAGGCCGCAGCCGCCAGCAGCTCGCTCACCTCGCTGCCATTGCTGCCGCGGTCCAACGCGAGCGCCAACCGATGCGAGCCGGCGAAGCCCACCAGCCCGCTGGCCACGCCCTCCTGCACCCGCTCGAAATACTGGCGGGCGGTGAGCAGGTCGGAACTCACCTTGTTCACCAGCAGCTGGTTGTAGCCCTGGGTGCCCCACACCCAGACGATGCCGAGCAGGATGGGCACGCCCAGCAGCAGCGGCGCCAGCACCAGCGCCAGCATGCGCGCGCGCACCGAGCCCGGCCCCGGAAAACGCCGCGTGTGCCGACGCTCAGCAGGGGATGGATCTGTTTCGCTCATCGTGGAAAGGGAAGGAAAGCCTGATGCGGGCGCGGGCGCTTACACGCCCCACTCGCTGCACTTGCGCTCCAGCGTCTTGCGCGACACGCCGAGCAGCTCCGCGGCGCGGGTCTTGTTGCCGCCGCACTGGTCCAGCACCGCGAGGATGTGGCGCTTCTCCACTTCGTCCAGCAGCAGCGAACTCATCGCCGGCTTGGCGCCGACCGCTTCGCCACGGGCAGCGACGCTGCCGCTCAGGCTGTCCAGCGGAAACTCGCCGAACAGCAGCGAGCGTTCGACGAAGTTGCGCAGCTCGCGCACATTGCCCGGCCAGGGATAGGCCATCAGCCGCTCGGACACCTCCGGCTCCACCGGCAGCGGCGGCACGCCCAGCTGCATGGAGAGCTGGCGCATGAAGGCGGCGCCCAGCTCCGGGATGTCCTCGGCGCGCTCGCGCAGCGGCGGCACCGTCAGCGTGATCACTTCCAGGCGGTAGAACAGGTCTTCGCGGAAGCGGCCGGCTTCCACCTCCGCCCGCAGGTTGCGGTTGGTGGCCGCCAGCACCCGCACGTCCACCGGCACTTCCGTTTCGGCGCCCACCGGCCGCACCCGGCGCTCTTCCAGCACCCGCAGCAGGCGGGACTGCAAGGCCAGCGGCAACTCGCCGATCTCGTCCAGGAACAGGGTGCCGCCGTGGGCGTAGTGGAACAGGCCGTTGCGCGCCTCGCGGGCGCCGGTGAAGGCGCCCTTGACGTGGCCGAACAGCTCGGACTCGATCAGCTCCGCCGAAATCGCCGCGCAGTTCACCGCCACGAAGGGCTTCTCGGCCCGCGGCGACCACTGGTGCAGCGCCCGCGCCACCACTTCCTTGCCGACGCCGGATTCGCCCTGGATGAGCACGGTGGAAGGCGTGGGCGCGATGCGGTGCAGGATCTGCCGCAGCCGGGCGATGGCGGGCGATGCGCCCACCATGCCGTCGTCGCCGCGCGCGCTTTCGGCCACCTGGCGGCGCAGCAGGAAGTTCTCCCGCGACAGCCGGGTGCGCTCGGTGCAGCGCTTGATGGCGTTGGCGATCTGGTCGACGCGGAAGGGCTTGAGGATGAAGTCGGACGCGCCGGCGCGCAGTGCGTCGATGGCGGTTTCCATGTCGGCGAAGGCGGTGATCAGGATCACGTCGCCGGCGAAGCCTTCCGCCTTCAGGTCCTGCAGCCACTCGATGCCGGCCTTGCCGGGCAGCGCGATGTCCAGGATGACGAGGTCGAAATGGGTGTGCTCGAACTTCTTCGCCCCCTCCTCCGCCGAGCCGGCCAGCTCCACCGCGTAGCCGCGCATCGCCAGCGCGCGGGCGAGGAAGCTGCGCATGCCCTGTTCGTCATCGACGACCAGGATGCTGCCCTCGTGGCCGGTGGCGGCCGGTGCTTCCTTGTTTTCGCCCTCCGCGCTCATCGGCCCGCTCCAGTACGGCAGGCGCGCACGGGCAACCCGGCGCGCACGCCAGCCAACAGGGGAAACGACCAAGGGGAAGGAATACCGGAAAACCGCATGCTTGCCGAAGCGCCAGGCGCTGCCATCTGAACTGGAAACCCATCGTCCCGGCAGGACGAAGGCCAGGGGAAACCGCCGCGCACGCTCGGAAAGGGACAGGGAGGGAAGCGCGCGAGTTTACCAGTTCAACCGCGCACAAGGGCAGCATGCGCGCAGGGTCTTTGGACCAGCGGATGCAGGCGCGGGAAGGCTTTCATGCCATTCGGGAGGCGCGGAAATGCAGGATGAAACCGGGCGGCAGCGCGGCCGCCCGGTGTGGCGGCTTACCAGCGGTAGGAAACGGTAGCCGTCCAGGTCGCCGGCTCGCCGTAGCGGCAACCATCGGCAGCGGTGCAGGTGTAGTACTTCTTGTCCAGCATGTTGCGGGCGTTCAACGCCAGGTTGAGGCCCTTCATCGACGGGCTGAGCACACCCAGGTCGTAGGCGAGCAAGGCATCCACCAGGTGGTAGGCGGGCACGTTCTCGCTGTAGCCGGGGATGTTGGTCTCGCCGATGTAGCGCACGCCCAGGCCGACCTTCACGCCGGGCAGGCCGAGGTCGCCGAGCTTGCGGTCGGCCCACAGCGACAGGGCGTGGTAGGGCACCATCGCCAGCTGTTCGCCCACTTCGCCCGGCAGGGCGCTCTCCTTCACCTGCGCATCGGTATAGGTGTAGGCGGCGATCAGGCCGAAAGCCTCGCCCTGCCAGCGCGCTTCCAGCTCGGCGCCGCGCGAACGCACCTTGCCTTGCTGGTACTGGTTGCCGGAGGCGTTGGCGGTGACCACCTCGGTCTGCAGCAGGTCATACACCGCGCCACTCAGCAGCAAGGCGCTGCCCGACGGCTGGTAACGCAGGCCGATTTCATACTGGCGGCCGCGGCTGGGGTCAAACGCAGCGCCGGTAAGCGAGTCGGTGCCGATCTGCGGCTGGAAGGACTGGCTGAAGCTGGCGTAGGGCGCGAAACCGTTGTCGAACAGGTAGACCACGCCGGCGCGGCCGGTGCTGGCCTCGTCCGATTGCTTGGTCACCCGGCCGTTCTGGTAGCTGCGCGAGCGCGACTCGCTGCGATCGTGGCGGCCGCCGACGGTGAAGGCCCAGTTGCCGTAGCGGATCTGGTCCTGCACATAGACGCCGTACTGGTCGCCGGTGTTGTCGGAGCCGCGGTCCACGTTGTAGTTGATGTTGGGATAGCCGCTGTAGACCGGCTCATCCAGGTCCAGTGCCAGGTAGGCGGTGCCGCGGTAGCGCTTGCTGTCGTAGCTGCGGCGGTAGTAGTCGGTGCCCGCCAGCAGGGTGTGGCGCAGCGCGCCGGTGTCGAAGCTGACCTGCAGCGAATTGTCGGTGGTGACGCCGGTGGAGTACTCGTCGCGCTTGCTCGCCAGCCGGGTCAGCGTGCCGTTGCTGACCGCCGCCAGGTTGGCATACATGTAGTCCCATTTGACGTCGGCCTCGAAGCGGCGCGCGGCGCTGCGCAGGATCAGGCCGTTGTCGAAGCTGTGCTCGAACTCGTAGCCCACGGTGCGGATCTCGCTCTTGTAGCGATCGAAATCCGGCTCGCCGACGAAGCGGTGGCGTGGAATGGTGCCGCCGTCCACATCCTGGTAAAGCATGGGCGAGGAAAAGCGGGTGTCCACTTTCTGGTAGCTGGAGAGCAGCGTCAGCCTGGTGGCCGCGCTGGGCCGCCAGGTGAGCGCCGGGGCGATGTAGGTCTTGTCGTCGTCGGTCTTCTCGACCCAGTTGTCGGCCTCGCGCACCAGGCCGGTCAGGCGGTAGCTCCAGCTGCCGTCTTCGCTCAGCGGGCCGCCGAAATCGGCGGAAAGCTGTTTGCGGTCGTAGCTGCCGTACTCCAGGTTGATCTCGTGCAGCGGCACATCGGTCGGCCGCTTGCTCACGGTGTTCACCAGACCGCCCGGCGTCAGCTGGCCGTACAGCACCGAGGCGGCACCACGCACCACCTCGATGCGCTCCAGGCCATAAGGCTCCTGGCCGCCGTCATAGACGTTGGACTGGAACTTCATGCCGTCGCGCAGCGAGCCGAGGTTGCCGTTGGCGACGTTGAAGCCGCGGATGGTGAAGTCATCCACCATGCGGCTGAAGGCGGCGGACTGCACCGCCACGCCCGGCGTGTAGACCAGGGTATCCGCCACCGACACCGCCTTCTGCGCGATGACCTGGTCGCGGGTGACCACCGAGATGGATTGCGGCGTTTCCACCAGCGGCGTATCGCTGCGGCTGCCGGCGGTGCTGCGGCGGGCGATGTAGCCATCCACAGGCTCCAGCGCGCTCTCCGCCTGGGGCGCGGCGGCGGTCACCTGCACCGGCGCCAGGGTGCGCTCCGGCCCGGCCTGCGCGCCCTGCCGTGGCTGGGCCGCCGGCAGCAGCACATAGCCTGCGTCGGAACGCCCGGCGGTAAAACCGCTGCCGCGCAGCAGCAGGCTGAAGCCCTCCTCCACCGTGTAACTGCCCTTCAGCCCCTCGCTGCGCAGGCCCTGCACCTTGCCGGCATCCACCGCAATGGAAACGCCGGCCTGCTGGGCGAAGCGGTTGAGCGCGACGGCCAGCGGGCCGGCCGGCACGTCGTAGGCCGTCCGCTCCTGGGCGGCGGCGGGCGCCACGTTCAAGGCCAGCAGGGGCGCGGCGAAAGCCAGCCGCAAGGCGAGACGCAGCGGCGCGGTGGCGAGGAAATGACGGGGGTGCTGCGGGTGCGGCATGAAAAGCTCCTGGTTCGGATCTGGGTTCTCGTTCCCTTGACGGGCGGACGACGAAAACCGGAACCGGCTACCGCAGAAGCCGTGGAGGACACTGTGTGGCTGCCCGCCTTCGTCGCATTCACCCTCCTTGACGGGCAACACGGAAAAAGCGGAACCGACCACGGAAAAAAGATGGCGCGAGGCCGCCCTGCCCGCCGGCAGGCGGCCGCCACACGCCCTACTCGCTGCGCTCGACCACCACCAGCCAGGGCGTGACCTGGCGGATGCGCAGCGGAAAACTGGCCGACAGCAGTTGCAGCGCACGATCGGTATCGTCCAGTGGCAGCACCGCCGACACCCGGTAGCCCTGCAGCGCTTCCCGGCTGTAGAAGAGGTAGCCGCCGCGCTGGCGGGCGATCTGCTCCAGCACCTCCGGCAGCGGCTGTTCCTGCACCACCAGCTGGTGGCGTCGCCAGGCGCCCTCCACCTCGGCAGCGTCCATGGCCTCGACGGCGCCCAGGCCGGAAGCGCCCAGCCGCAGGCGCTGGCCGGCTTCGACCACCTGGCCCTGGACCTGCTCACCGGCGCCGGCCGCCTTCACCCTCACCTTGGACTCCAGCATGGTCAGCGTGGTGGCATCCGCCTCCCTGTCGACGATGAAGCGGGTGCCCAGCGCCTGGATGCGGCCATGCGCGGTGGTGACGACGAAGGGCCGTGCGGCATCGGCGGCCACTTCCACCAGGATCTCGCCCCGCACCAGTTCCACCGTGCGCCGGCTGGCATCGAAGTGCAGGTTCACCGCACTGGCGCTGCGCAGGGTGATGCGGCTGCCGTCATCCAGCTGACGGGTTTCCCACAGGCCGGCGCCGCCCTTGATGTCGGCCAGCAGATAAGCCGGCGGATAGCTGCGCAGCACGGCGGCGCCCGGCAGGCCCACCGCCAGCGCCAGCAGCAGGGCCGCCCCCAGCGCCCGCGCCCGGCTGCGCCGCGGCTGGCTGGCGAAACCTGCGCGCAGGGCCTTGCCGGCGGCGCCCGCCCCCGCGCCCCGCATTGCGTCCAGGCTGCCGACCAGGGCTTCCATCTCGCGTGCCACCTCGGCATGGCGCGGGTCGGCCTGCTTCCAGGCCTCGAAGCCAGCGCGCGCCCTGCCGCAGGCTTCCGCATCGCTAGCGCTCAAGGCGACGATCCAGTTCGCCGCCTGCTCGGCAATGGCTTCGTCGTCCATTCCCACATTCAGGGTCGCCGCCATGCTTCAGCGCACCCCGGCCGCCCGGCAATGCAGAAGGCACTGCACCAGGTACTTGCTCACCATGCGGGTGGAAACACCCAGCCGCTCCGCGATTTCGCCATGGCTCAAGCCTTCCAGGTAATGCAGCAGGAAGGCTTCACGCGCCCGCTCGGAGGCGGCCTGCAGCGCGGCGCCGATCTGCCCCAGCGCCTCCAGCGTCAGCAGGATGTCCTCCGGCGAGGGGTGGCCCGGCAGGCTTTCGGCCAGATGGGCAAGCTCATCCAGGTAGGCCTGCTCTATCGCCCGCCGGCGGGCGCGATCCACCAGCAGGCGCTTGGCGGTGGTGGTGAGGTAGGCGCGCGGTTCGCGCACGCCGAGCAAGGCATCGCGGGACGCAATGATGCGGAGGAAAGTGTCCTGTGCAAGGTCGGCGGCGTTGTGGGCACAGCCCAGCTTCTTGCGCAGCCAGCCGAACAGCCAGCCGTGGTGATCCCGGTACAGGGCGCGCAGCTCCTGGGTATGCAGCTCTTCCTGCAAGGCGTTGTCGGCGGACGACATCTGGGTGCTCTCCCGCGCGGACAAGGCCGTCGCGTACAAATGCGAACAGTTCTTATTCTATAGCCAGACCGAAAATGCCCGCAATGCGACCTGCCGACGCGGCGGCTCTCGCCCCATCGGCGGCCCGGAGAAATGCATTCCAATCCCCGGCTTTCACATCCCGCTCCAGGAAATCAAATCCCTGCCCTGCGCCGGTAATCGAGAGCGCAATTGTCTTCGATTCCATTCTCGACAATTGACCTTTATCCATTAATGGAAATAGGGATTTATAAACTTAATACGGAGAAGGTTATTTCAGGCAATTTCCTTAATCTATCTTTAAGAAATGAAACGGCGCAGCATTTTTTGTTTTGATGAGTTCATCAACTTTATTTATATCAGCAAATGCCATATTGGTTAGCTCCGCTCCTACCCCCTCATCTAAATGCCTTGTTTCGCTTACAAGAAAAATATATTTACCCTTGTTTTTCAAATTGTTGAAAACTGTGAACATAGGCATTCAATTCCCATCTCAATAAAAAGGCTTTAGAAGTTTAGGGATTTATTTGCCCTGTTTTCAGGCGCCGTGATTCATTCCGCACCGCCGCATTGGCCTGTTACTGAGGCCCTGTCTCGTAATGTAGTATCCGCGCTTTCCTCCCCCCGACCTGCTGGCGTGGTCCGTCTTAATTCTTCTTCCGGACGTTGCGAAGCTGATTCCGCAACGTGGCCGCAATACCGGAATTGCAGCGAATTTCCTGCGGGCGATTCACGCTCAGGCTATTCGCGATGCAGCGCTTTTTTGGCGCCGGATTCCCCCTCCGCCGCACGCCCGGCACAGGTCTTTTCCACCCGTAGTGTCAGCACCGGCTGCGCAGGCTCCCGCCCGCTTCCTGGCCGGCTTCGCCTTCCGATTCCGCGTGCGCCGGTGCCCAGTCTCCCCGTCGCGCGCCGGCCCGCGCCATGCGGGCCATGCCACGCATTCCTTTCATCCATGAGGCAAAAATGAGAACGAGGAAGTACCCCAACATACTGCGATGGCTCTCGCCGGCCCTCGCCGTGGCCGCTTTGAGCGGCTGCAGCGGCGGCATCCTGGACCCCAAGGGCCAGATCGCGGCGGACGAGAAGTCGCTGATCATCACCGCGACGCTGCTGATGCTGATCGTGGTGATCCCGGTGATCGTGATGACCCTGGTGTTCGCCTGGAAGTACCGCGCCACCAATACCGAGGCCGTCTACGAGCCGAAGTGGTCGCACTCGACCAAGATCGAGCTGGTGGTGTGGCTGGTGCCCATCATCATCGTCGCCATCCTGGGCGTGATCACCTGGAAGAGCACCCATGCGCTCGACCCCTACCGCCCGATCGAGTCGGACAAGAAGCCGATCAACGTCGAGGTGGTGTCGCTGAACTGGAAGTGGCTGTTCATCTACCCGGACCTGGGCATCGCCACGGTGAACGAGCTCTCCTTCCCGAAGGACGTGCCGGTGGCTTTCAAGATCACCTCCGACGCGGCGATGAACTCCTTCTTCATCCCGCAGCTGGGTGGCCAGATCTACTCCATGGCCGGCATGCAGACCAAGCTGCACCTGATCGCCAACGAAGCCGGCACCTATAACGGCTTCTCCGCCAACTACAGCGGCGGCGGTTTCTCCGGCATGAAGTTCGAGGCCATTGCCCAGCCCAGCGAAGAAGCCTTCGAGGCCTGGGTGGAAAAGGTGCGCTCCACCGGCAGCGCGCTGGACCCCATTGCCTACGACGACCTGGCCAAGCCGAGCGAGAAGCACGCGGTGACCTACTACGCCTCGGTCGCCCCCAATCTCTTCGGCGCCATCATCGGCAAGTACATGAATTCCCACGACGTCGGCACCGTCGGCGAAATCCTGGGCTTCAACACCTGGCCCGGCGCGCAGATCTGCCTGGCGCCCGCCAACACGGAGCTTTAATCAGATGTTCGGCAAACTGACACTGGAGGCGGTGCCCTATCACGAGCCCATCGTGATGGTGACACTCGCCATGGTCGCCCTCGGCGGCCTCGCCCTGATCGCGGCGATCACCTACTTCCGCAAGTGGAACTACCTGTGGACCGAGTGGCTCACCTCGGTGGACCACAAGCGCATCGGCGTGATGTACATCATCGTCGCCCTCGTCATGCTGCTGCGCGGCTTCGCCGACGCGATGATGATGCGCTCCCAGCTGGCGCTCGCCACCAATGGCGCCATGGGTTATCTCCCACCCGACCACTACGACCAGATCTTCACCGCGCACGGCGTGATCATGATCATCTTCATGGCCATGCCCTTCATGTTCGGCCTGATGAACATCATCCTGCCGCTGCAGATCGGTGCGCGCGACGTCGCCTTCCCCTTCCTGAACTCGCTGAGCTTCTGGCTGCTGGTGGCGGCGGTGGTGCTGATGAACCTGTCGCTGGGTGTCGGCGAATTCGCCCGTACCGGCTGGGTGGCGTATCCACCCCTATCCGGACTTGAGTTCAGCCCCGGGGTGGGGGTGGATTACTACATCTGGGCGCTGCAGATATCAGGCATAGGGACGACGCTGACGGCGGTGAACTTCCTCGTCACCGTGCTGAAGATGCGCGCGCCGACGATGAAACTGATGGAAATGCCGATCTTCACCTGGACCTGCACCTGGGCCAACGTGCTGGTGGTCGCTTCCTTCCCCATCCTGACCGCCGCCCTCGGCATGCTGACGCTGGACCGTTACCTCGACTTCCACTTCTTCACGAGTGATGGCGGTGGTAACGCGATGATGTACATCAACCTGTTCTGGGCCTGGGGTCACCCCGAGGTGTACATCCTCGTTCTGCCGGCCTTCGGCATCTTCTCCGAAGTCATCTCCACTTTCACCGGCAAGCGCCTGTTCGGCTACAAGTCCATGATCTACGCCAGCGGCGTGATCGCGATCCTGGGCTTCGTCGTCTGGCTGCACCACTTCTTCACCATGGGCTCCGGCGCCAATGTGAACGCCTTCTTCGGCATCGCCACCATGGTCATCGCGATTCCGACCGGGGTGAAGCTGTTCAACTGGCTGTTCACCATCTACCGCGGCCGCCTGCGCTTCACCTCGCCGGTGCTGTGGACGCTGGGCTTCATGGTCACCTTCACCATCGGCGGCATGACCGGCGTGCTGATGGCGGTGCCGGGCGCGGACTTCGTGCTGCACAACAGCCTGTTCCTCATCGCCCACTTCCACAACACCATCATCGGTGGTGCGGTGTTCGGCTACCTGGCCGGCTTCACCTTCTGGTTCCCCAAGGTGTTCGGCTTCAAGCTCAACGAAAAGTGGGGCAAGGCCTCCTTCTGGTGCTGGCAGACCGGCTTCTACTTCGCCTTCATCCCGCTGTACATCCTCGGCTTCCTGGGCATGACGCGCCGCCTGAACCACACCGACAACCCGGACTGGACGCCCTGGCTGTACGTGGCGTGCATCGGCGCGGTGCTGATCCTGTTCGGCATCCTGTGCCAGCTCATCCAGGTGGTCGTCAGCGTGCGCGACCGCAAGAAGCTGGTGGACGAGACCGGCGACCCGTGGAACGCCCACACGCTGGAATGGGCCACCTCCTCGCCGCCGCCGTTCTACAACTTCGCCACCACACCGGTCGTGCATGACATCGACGCCTTCACCGACATGAAGGAAAAGGGCATCGCCTACGACCGCCCGGCCAAGTACGCGCCCATCCACATGCCGCGCAACACCTCGGCCGGCCTGATCATCGGCGCCTTCGCCACCGTCGGCGGTTTTGCCGCCATCTGGCACATCTGGTGGCTCGCCATCGTCAGCCTGGTGGGCATCGTCGCTGCCTTCCTGGTGCGCGCCTACGACAACGATGTGGACTACTACGTCCAGCCCGCCGAGATCGAGCGCATCGAAAACGCCCATCTCGCCAAACTCGCCAAGGCCTGATTCCCCATGACGTCCCACGTTATCCAATCCCACGCCGCCCATGCCTCCGGGCATGGGCACGACCACGAGCACGAACACCACGACAGCGGCGGCAACACCGTCTTCGGCTTCTGGCTGTACCTGATGACGGACTGCATCCTGTTCGCCTCGGTGTTCGCCACCTACGCGGTGCTGTTCATGAACACCGCCGGCGGCGTCTCCGGCAAGGACATCTTCGAGCTCGACTTCGTGCTCGTGGAAACCTTCGCCCTGCTGCTGTCCAGCATCACCTACGGCTTCGCGATGATCGCCGCCCACAAGGGCAACAAGGGCGGCACCATCCGCTGGCTGATCGCCACCTTCCTGCTCGGGGCGGTGTTCATCAGCATGGAAGTCTACGAGTTCCATCACCTCATCGCGGCCGGCCACGGCCCCAGCGGCAGCGCCTTCCTGTCGGCCTTCTTCGCCCTGGTGGGCATGCACGGCCTGCACGTGGCCGCCGGCATGCTGTGGATGATCGTGATGATCCTCGAGGTGAATCGCCGCGGCCTGGCGCCGCGCACGATGACGCGCCTGTCCTGCCTCAGCCTGTTCTGGCACTTCCTCGACATCGTGTGGATCTGCGTGTTCACCGTCGTCTACCTGATGGGAGCCCTGTAATGAGCCAACATCCCCAAGCCGGCCACGGCGCCCACGCGGCCCATGCGGACGAAGGCAAGCACGGCAGCGTGCAGAGCTACATCGTCGGCTTCATCCTGGCGGTGATCCTCACCGTGATCCCGTTCTGGATGGTCATGGACAGCAATGTGTCGCGCAAAGCTACGCTGATCGCGATCTCGCTGTTCGCCATCGTCCAGATCGTGGTGCACCTGAAGTACTTCCTGCACCTGGACTTCTCCACCGAAGGCAAACCCAACACCTTCTCCTTCCTGTTCACCGCGCTGGTGATCGTGATGCTGGTGGGCCTGTCGGTGTGGATCATCTTCAGCGCCAACGCGTTGATGATGTGAGCGGAGCGGTAAGGTGACTCTCTCCCGTTACCTGTCGCGGTATCTGTCGGTCACCAAGCCCGGCATCATCTTCGGCAACCTGATCTCGGTCATCGGCGGCTTCCTGCTCGCCAGCCAGGGCAACATCGACCCGGTGTTGTTCCTGGCGACCGTGACCGGCCTGTCGCTGGTGGTGGCCTCCGGCTGCGCGCTCAACAACTGCATCGACCGTGATATCGACGGCAAGATGCAGCGCACGCGCAACCGGGTGACGGTGACCGGCGCGATGTCGCTGCAGGCCGCCGCCGCCCACGGCGTGGTGCTCGGGCTGGCCGGCTTCGGCCTGCTGGCCTGGTACACCAACGCCGTGGCCGTGGCCTTCGCCGCCGCCGGCTTCGTCATCTACGTCGGCGTGTACAGCCTGTACATGAAGCGCAACTCGGTCTACGGCACGCTGGTGGGCAGCCTCTCCGGCGCGGTGCCGCCGGTGGTGGGCTACTGTGCCGTCAGCAACGAGTTCGACGCCGGCGCCGCCATCCTGCTGACCATGTTCAGCCTGTGGCAGATGCCCCACTCCTACGCCATCGCGATTTTCCGCTACGCCGACTACAAGGCGGCGAACATCCCGGTGCTGCCGGTGGCCAAGGGCATCTCCGCGGCCAAGCGCCAGATCGTGCTGTACATCGTCGCCTTCGCGGTCGCCACCGCGATGCTGGGCCTGCAGGGCTACGCCGGCTACGACTACCTGGCGGTGGCCGGCGCCACCACCCTGTGGTGGCTGGGCATGGCGCTGTCGGGCTACAAGCGCGCCACCGACGACCGCGTGTGGGCACGCAAGGTGTTCCTGTTTTCCATCGTCACCATCACCGCGCTGAGCGTGATGATGGCAGTGGATTTCCAGGTACCGCCGAGCGCGTTCGCAGGCTGAAGCTTCCTCCCGCGGAAGCACCAACGGCCGGCCTTCGGGTCGGCCGTTTTCTTTTTGGGGTTGTGTTTACGCCATGCAGGCGGACGGGATGGCGACTGACGTTGCCTGCAGGTTGGGGGATGGGGCTCGTTGGGCCATGACAGCTCGCCGGGTGGTAAGGCTCGCTGGGAAATGGCGGCTTGCTGGGGCTATGTGAGTCTCCCTACGCCTGAGCAACAGCTACCCACCTTGCAGCTGGCACGGCCCTCCCCCTCTCCCCTCGCGGGAGAGGGCTGGGGAGAGGGGGTCGTGCGCGCCGATCTGAATCGAAGCCGCCCTTTCAGGGCGCCCCCTCTCCCCGGCCCCCGCTCCGCGCCCCAGCCCTGTGGCCTGCAAGCCACAGGGCGCTCCGGCGGGCGAAGCGGTGCTTCGCTTTTCCGCCTACGCCCCGCAAGGGGAGAGGGGGAAAACCAGCGCATCCGCCCACCCGGGTCACGTTTGCCCATCCGCGCCCCTCCCCTCAGCCGCCACCTACCCCGGCCGGCCATTGTGGCTGGGGGGCTTCTCCGTCGGTTTCTTCTCCGGCGACACCGCTGGCGGGTCGCTGGCGGGGAAGCTCTCTTCACCGGATTCGTCTATCAAATCCTCCAGATGGGGATCGCGCGGTTTGCGCTTGGCCGGGTCGGTGACCGGCGGTCTGTCGTGCATCGGTTTGTTCATGTTCGTCTCCTTGTCATGGGCGCCGGTGGGCGCGGTGCGCTCCACGTCGTCGCCCCGCCCTTCCATCCGGTGCAGCAGCGACAGCACGCACCAGGTGAGCGCGGTTGCCGCCAGCGCGGTGCCGAAACGGCCGAGGCCGGCGGTGATGCCGATGGCCGAGGTCATCCAGATGCCGGCGGCGGTGGTGAGGCCGCGGATGTCGTGCTGGTGATGGCGCTTGAGGATGGCGCCGGCGCCGAGGAAGCCGATGCCGGTCACCAGGCCCTGGATGACGCGGGAGACGCCGTCCTGCCCCATCTCCACCTCTTCGGCGGCGATCACCGCCAGGCCGGCGCCGGCCGCCACCAGGATGTGGGTGCGCAGGCCGGCGGACTTGCCCATGCGCTCGCGCTCGTAGCCGATCACCGCGCCGCAGCCGATGGCGAAGGTGAGCCGCAGCAGCGAACGCAGCACCTCGTGGCCGTCGCCGAAGCCGGCCAGCAGTTCCGCGATCAGGAAGTCCATCACCCGCCGTCCGTTCAGGACTGGGGCGCTTCGCCCAGGCTCACGCCGGCGGTTTCCGCCTCCCGCGCGCGCCGCGTCAGCGCCCGCAGGCACAAGGCCACCGTGCCGGCGAGCACGGTGTCGCCGGTGCGCAGCAGGTGCGGCAGGCATTCCTGCACCACCCGGCCGTCGTGGCCGGTGCGCCAGCTCAGCCGCGCCTTTTCGCGGGCGAAGCTGGCGTAGTCCGCATCCCAGTGGCTGCGGTCGCCGAAAGCCTGTTCGTGCAGCACCGCATCCTCGAAGCGGCCCTCGCCCGGCGCGCGGCCGGGGTCCATCACCACCAGGTAGAGGAAGCCGCTGCCTACCACTTCGCGGTCCGCCAGTGCCTGCTCCAGCATGGGCGCGGCGAGGGCAACCGCCCGCTGCGCCAGTTCGGCTCTGAGGTAGTGGCTGCCCTGGGCTGGGCCAGCGTGGGCGGGTGCGCTTTGCATGGCGTTTTCTCCCACAGTGGAGTTGGAGGGAAAGGCGGCGGCATGGCAGCGGGGGCCGCGCCCTGCGGCACGGCCCCCCGGGGCGACACCCGGCCTTGTCGGCCGGGCGTGCGCGACGGCTCAGATGCGGTCGTCCGGCTGCCAGTAGGCGCGTTGGCCGTAGTAGGCGTGGACTTCGTTGGCCCAGGTGCTGTCGGCCATGCTCGGCCAGTGGTCCTTGTCGAAGCCCGGCGCATTCTTCAGGCGCTCGGCATCCACATCCAGCACGAAACACTTGCGGTTCACATCCAGGGTCAGCGCCGACCACGGAATGGCGAACAGCCGGTCGCCCATGCCAAGGAAGCCGCCGGAGGACAGTACCGCGTAGGCCACCCGGCCGCTGGGTACGTCGAGCATGATCTCCTTGATCTTGCCCAGGTCCTCGCCCAGGCGGTTGACCACGTCATCGCCTTCCAGCGTGCTCGCGGCCATCACCTCCGGCCCGGGGCCGTTGGGCATGTCGGTTTCGGCGCCTACGATGGCGGGGTTGCCGCCCGTCCGGGTCCTGCTTCCGGTTTGAGGGGGGTATGCACTAGCCATTTTGCGGTTCCTCCATTAGTCAATCGGGTGATGGCCGTCCGCCGGCGGGGCCGGCGGCGGACTCATCCCTTGCGCTGCCCGCGGGCCACTTCGACGACGGCCTGCCGGCCATCCACCGCGGTACCCGCGCCCTGCCCGCCGGCCACTCCCGCGCCGGCGCGGGGCGTGACGCGGATGCGGTTGTCCACATCCTTCACGCCCCGGCAGTCGTCGGCGGCATCCTCGATCGCGTGCTTCATGCCGCGTTCGGGCACCGTCCCTTCCAGGGTGACGCGAGCCTCGCTCACCGCCACCCTCACATCGCTGACGTCCAGCTGTTCCATCCGCATCAGTTGCTCGCAGATGGCATCGCGGATGCGTTCGTCGGAGCAGCGGTCGCCGCCCGGTTCCTGACCCTCGCGGGCGGCCCCTCCGGCTGCCGGCGGCATCCATTCGGCCGGCCGCGAATCGGCGTAAGCCGGCGCGGCGGCGGCGGACGAGCGTTCGTCCTGCTGGTCCGCGCCCCAGTGGCCGGGCGGCAACTCGCGGTGCTGCGGATAGGCTTCGCCGCCGATGTCGCGGTTGGTGTAACCGCCGTAGCCTTCGTCCTCCGCGTCTGCGGTGGCGAAGCGGTGCTGGCGGCCTGCCGGGCTGGCGGCATCGTCGCGGGAGCGCCGCCGGGCGCCCATGCCGGCGCCTTCGCCACGGTTGCCGCGCCTGCCGGCGCCCGGCGGGCGGGCCGCGCCATCGCCGCTCCATTGCCCGCCCGCCAGGGGCGGCTCGGAATCCTCGGCGCCGCCGCGCCTGGCGCTTTCGTCGCGCATCGATGCCCGTTCACCACGGGCCGGGGATGACTGCGGATATCGTGTTCCCATCGTCTCCACTCCTGTTTCCACTCATCGCTCGCCGCCTGCGCGGCCTGCCTGGATGAAGCGCGGGGCGCGTGGCGGAAATCCGGTCCCACGCGTTTGCCCCACTCCCTGATTGACTCGCAAACGCCGTGCCCTGCGCCCCGCCCTCCTGCGCCACGGGATATGCCCCGTGAACCGCATCGGCGGCCTCGCAAGCGGCGCAAGAATTACAGTGGCGTGTAGTTCTTCGCCTGCGCGGCGGCGGCCTGCTGGCGCAGCCGCGCGGTGCTGGCCGCCGCCTGGGCGCCGATCAGGAACACCGCGGCGGAGAAGAACAGCCACATCATCAGCACCGCCAGCGAGCCGGCGGCACCGAAGGCATTGGCGGTGCCGACGTAAGCGAGGTAGCGGGCGAAGAGCTGCTTGCCCAGGGTGAACAGCAAGGCAGTGACCACACCGCCTATGACCGCCGCCCGCCAGGGCACCGGCAGATCCGGCAGCACCTTGTGCAGCATCGAGAACGCCAGACAGAGGAAGCCGAAGGAGATGGCCATCTCAAGCCCGTGCAGCAGCGCGACCAGCCCCAGTTCGCCGAACACCACCCGGCTGCCGTAAGCCAGCGCCGCATCCGCGATGAGGAAGACGACCACCAGGAAGCCGGTGCCCACCACCAGGCCGAAGGAAACCAGCCGCACCTTGAGCAGGCTGGTGAAAACATGGGAGCTGTCCGGCGTGCGCCAGATGATGTTGAGCGAGCGGTTCAGCTCGGCGAAGGTGGCGGTGGCGCCGATGGCGGTGCCGGCCAGCGAGAGCCAGCCCGTCCACCCGCCACCGCCGGATTTCCAGGCGCTGGCCACCATGGCCTGCACCGCCACCGCGCCATCGCCGCCCACCACCGTCTCGATGCCGGCGAACAGCCGCCCCTGCACCGCTTCCGTGCCGAAGAACAGGCTGGCGACGGCGATGGCCACCACCAGCACCGGCGCCAGCGAGAAGGCGGTGTAGAAGGCCACCGAGGCCGCCATCGACAGGCCGCCAGCGGACATCCAGTCGCCGATCACATTGGCGACGAAGCGGGCGCCGCCGGTGGCGTGGTTCAGCGGCGAGCGCGGCACCGCCGCCTCAGTGCCGACAGCGCGGGCAGCTTCATCCCCGGCATGCGTGCCCGGCGGCTTGCCGCCCGGATCGCGGCGCGCCACCGGCGGCCGGACGCTTGCCGGGGAGGACGGAGAAGAGGGGCCAGGGATGGATGGAGCCATGCCCCTCGCCTGCAAACCGGGTACCCGCGCAGGGTGGTGGAAAGCAGCGCGGGCATGCGGCCCACGCAAAGGGGCGGTCAGGGCAAGGGGGAAGAGAGTGGAACAGGCCGGCGGCGGAGGACGGGCGCCGCTACCGCCTCGCCGACGGCGGCATGCTCAAGCCTCGCGCGCCAGCACTTGCGGCGTGGCCGTCACCGACAGGGCGGTCGTCGACTCCCGCCGGCCGAGCACGTCCAGCACGGTGTCTATCAGCCTGTCCTCCTCCACCGGCTTGCCCAGGCGGGACTGGAAGCCGGCCTCGGCGAAGCAATCCTCGCCCAGGTGGGTGAAGGCGGTGCAGGCGATGGCGGGCACCTGCGGCAGATGGCTGATCTTGCGGATCTCGCGCAGCACCTCGAAGCCGCTGGCGCCGGGCATGGCGATGTCCAGCACCAGCACCGCCGGCATGGGCAGCAGCGTGGCCTGCTCCCACATCGCCAGCAGCGCCTCGCCGGATTCGAAGGTGCGCACCTGGGCGCCGGCATTGGTCAGCATCAGGCGCATGACTTCGCGGGCGTCCGCCTCGTCATCCACCACGTAGGCCACCACGCCGTCCAGTACCCGCGCCTCCGGCCCCGGCGTATCCGGGTGGCTGCCCCTTACCGAAGCGCCACTGCGGGCACTGGGCAATGTCACGGTGAATACCGCGCCCTGCCTGGCGCCAGCGCTGGCCGCACGCACGCTGCCACCGTGCATCTCCACCAGGTTGCGCACCAGCGCGAGGCCGATGCCGAGGCCAAGGTAGCGCCGCGTCATCGAGGTATCCGCCTGGCTGAAGCGGTCGAATACATGGGGCAGGAAATCCGGTTCGATGCCGATGCCGTTGTCCGCCACCGACAGCTCCACATGGCCTTCCAGCTGCAGCAGGCTGACTTCGATCCGGCCGCCTTCGGTGGTGAACTTGATGGCGTTGGAGAGCAGATTGCTCACGATCTGCTGCAGGCGGTCGAAGTCGCCCTCCACCGGCACCACCGCGTAGTCGCAGTCGAAGCGCAGCTCGATCTGCTTGGCGCCAGCCGGCTCGCGCGACAGGTCCAGCGCCACGCCGACCACGTCCACCAGATTCACCCGGTAGAGGTTGAGCTCCAGCTTGCCGCTGATGATGCGGGAGGTGTCCAGCAGGTCGTCGATCAGCCGCGTCTGGTGGTCGATGTTGCGCTTGATCGCGTCCGCTGCCCGGCCCACCAGCCCGGCGTCCAGCGTTTTCGCGCTGGAGAGGATCTGGCTCCAGCCCTTGAGCGCGTTCAACGGCGAGCGCAGCTCATGGGAGACGATGGCGAGGAATTCGTCCTTCGCCCGGTTGGCGCGCTCGGCGTCGCCGCGCAGCTTGTGCTCCGCAACCAGCAGTTGCTCCAGCTCCACCTGGGCGCGCTTGCGCTCGGTGATGTCCTTGGCCACGCCCACCATGCCGAACACCACGCCGTCCTCGTCCCGCAGCGGGGATTTGGTGACGAGGTAGGTGTGGGTGATGCCGCCCAGGGTGCGATGCTCTTCCACCACCGCCGGCCGGCCGGTCTCTATCACCCGGCGGTCGTTGGCGGTGGAAATGGCGGTTTCCTCGTCGTCGCCGAAGATGTCCGCCTCGCGCCGGCCTATCACCTGCGCCTGACTCAGGCCCATGAGCTGCAAGGCCGCCGGGTTGATCATCATGATCTGGCCGTCGCGGCCCTTGGCCACGATCAGCTCCGGCGTGCTGGCGGCGATGGTGCGCAACAGCGTGGTGCTCTCGCGCAGCACCGTCATCGTGCGGTCCAGCGCGCGGGTGCGCTCCGCCACCCGGCGGTCCAGCGCGGCGTAGGCTTCGCGCTCGGCATGAGCGTGGGCGCGGGCGGTGCTCACATCGCGCAGCACCATCACGCCGCCCATCAGGCGGTCGCGGTGGTCGCGTATCGGGGTGGAGGTCACCTCCACCGCCTGCAGGCTGCCGTCGCGCCGGCGCACCGCGGGCTCGCCGTCCAGCGACAGCGCCACGCCGCGGGAGAAGGCGGTGCGCAGCGGCCCGCCCAGCGGTTCGCCGGTGGCTTCATCCACCAGCGTCAGCAGTTCGCCGACGTCTCGACCGACCGCGGCGGCGGCCGTCACCTCCAGCAGCGCCTCCGCCGCCGGGTTGAGGAAGCTCACCCGGCTCTCGTCGTTCACGGTGAGCACCGCGTCGCCGATGTTGGCCAGCGTCACGTCCAGCCACTGGCGCTGGGTGGCTTCGCGGCGCTCCGCGAGGGAGCGCGACTGGTTCATTTCGTCCAGCCGGCTGGAGGTCCACAGGATGAGGGCGAGGCAGGCGACGATCACGCCCACCGTCAGCGCGCCCTCGCTCTCGAAATTCTCGAACCAGCCGGCACGCTGGCCCAGCGCCTGCAGCCAGCCGGCCAGCAGCGGCAAGGCAATCGCCAGCGGCACCAGGCGGCGGACGATGACCGCACCCGGCGAGTCATGCTCCAGCAGCTGCACCAGGCGGGAAGACGGCCGCGTCACCATCAGGCCAAAGCTGCCGGCGGCCAGGCCCAGCGCCACCGGCAGCGCCATGCCCAGCGAGGGTACGGCAACATCCAGCCGCACCATGCGGAAGGTGAGGCCGACCAGCGCCACCAGCGCCACGCCGGCCACCGCCACCGCGAGGAATTGCGACCACTCCCAGACGCGCTGGCCCGGCAGCGTGGCCAGCACCATCGCGCCGGCGAGCAGTCCGTAGCAGCAGGCGGTACCCACCGTGGTCGGTGTCGACTCCAGTTCGGTAAGCAACGCCAACAGGCCAGCGTGGGAATCCGGCAGCCAGCCCACCTCCAGGCCGACGCCCAGCAGGGCGATAAGCAGCACCACCGCCGCCACGCCACGCACCGGCCAGCGCAGCTCGCCCGCGCGGTCGCTGCCCAGCATGCGCAACGCCAGCGCGAACAGCAGCAGCACGATGACGCCGCTGGGCATCATCGGCCGCGAGTCCGCGCCCAGCGTGGTCAGCGCCGGAACCGCCGCAATCCAGCCGATGAAGCCCAGAAACGCCAAAAGCGCGATGAAGGCACTCGCCCCCACCGCGCCACAGCGCAGCCTCGCGGCCCAGAGTCCGGTGCCGCCCATTACCAGATCGCGAAATATGCTGGGTAGGAGCAGCTTCCCCCGGTCAGGTCCGTCGGGACCGTGGGAATGCGATCAAACCCCTGCAATCGGTAATCAGGATTTCTTCTTGGCATCAATCTGTTCACTTCCGTACCTGCATTGATCCGCGACCACCCACATCGCGGGTACCTCCACACCCGGATGGACTCACCCGGGACCGCGCGCGCCCCTCCTCGCGGGAGAACGCGAAAGCCGCGCCTCCCCCGGCCGCGCCTGGCCACGGCGCTTGAGCAACAAGGCACTGGCCGCCGTCAACGGATCGCCGTAGCGCATGCGCAGCAAGGTCATCGCCAGCCCCGCGACCATGCCCAGCACCCCTCCACCGGCAGCCGCCGCGCCGCCGGCCGCAGCCACCTGCTGCGCCGCCGGCCCGGGCGCGGGCTTGCGCTTGCGCAGCACGCCGCCGATGGCAAAACCGGCGACCACCGCCGCCAGCAGGCCTTTGCCGGAGACGGCGGCGTCCCGCTTGCCCCTCAGCCAGACCCCGGCCGCCCGTTCCAGTTCGCGGCGGCTCTCCGCCACCCGGATCTCGGCTTCGCGCACATCGTCGCCGGTGATCATGGCGTTTCTCCTTCCGCCGGCTCGCCGCGCAGCTGGCGCAGCGTGGCGGCGAAGGGCAGTTCATCCAGCCGGCGGCGCAGCCAGGCGCCGGCGGCCAGCGCGGCGACCACGTTGAGGCCGGCCGCCACCAGCAACACCGTCGGCCAGGACACCCCGGCGCCGAGCAGCCAGCCGCTGGCGGCCACCACCAGCGCCAGCCAGGCGGTAACCAGCAGCACCGAGGTGACCACCACCACGCAGACGATCTCGACCGCGCGCCGCGCCGAGTAGCGTGCATCCAGCACCGCCAGCAGCAGCAGGTCGCCAGCCAGCCGCCGGGCGCGGCCGAACAGCGTGCCCAGGCTTTCGGCGTCGGCGCCCGCCTGGGCGCCCCGCTGTGCCACCATCGTTCCCCCCGCTCAGCGCGACAGCAGGCGGCTGAGCAGCAGGCCGATGCCCACCGCGGCCGCGACCGCCGCTATCGGATGGTCGCGCACGCAACCACGCGCGTTCTCCACCCACAGCTCCTGCTTGTCCATCAACTGGCGGCCCAGCGCTTCGCCGCGGGCGCCGGCTTCGCGCATGGCCGAGCCGGCGGCATCCGCCACCCGGCCGACCGCTTCCTGGGCACTGTCGCTGAGACGCTCCAGGCGGGCGGCGCCCTGTTCGGATGCTCCGGCGATGCTCGAGCCTATGTTCGTAGCCATGTCCTCATCCTCCGTCACGGTTCGCCCGGCAGCGCTGCGCCACCGCCGGCAGGGGCGGGAATCGGGCCGGCGGCGGGTCGCTGCCTGCAATCGGCGTTCCCGCGTACCGTGGCCGGCATCAGCCCTTGCCGCGCTTGCGCGCGCGCTCGCCGGTGCGGGAGTGGCCGGCGACGTCCACGCCGCCTTCGGGAACCTCGGCGCCCGGGCTGTCCTCCGGCGCCACACCGGGGCCGGGCACATCCGAAGGCAGGCCGCGGCGTTCGGTGTCGCGCAGGCCGTGTTCGATGTCGCTGGCGGCCTGCTCTATCACCTGGCGCGGGCGTTTCTCGCCCGGCTTGGGCAGGCCGTTGGGGGCTTCGTCGCGCTCGTGGGGCAAGGGCATTTCACCCTCGCGCGGCGGGCGGGCGAGCTTGCTGTCTTCCGCATCCACCACCGGAAAGCGTTCCCCGGCAGTGCTGGCGCCAGCCGCCGGCCGGCTCTTGTCCTTGTCCTGCGTCGGTTTCATCGGCTTGTCTCCTTCTGTGCCGCCATTCGGGCAGCATCCGCCGTTCCCGCCCGGCGGCCCCGCCGCACCATCCACCGCGGGGTAAGAGCTACTGCGGCGCTGTAGGACTTACACGCCGGCCGGCGCGCCGCGCCGCCTGCGATTCCGGCATGCGCCGGCGGCGGCCGGGATCAGCCGCGGCGGGCACGGCGGCCTTCGTCCGGCAGTTCGTCCTCGTCCTCGTAGTCTTCCAGGCCGTCGGCCTCCTCGCCCTCGGCCTTGCCGGTGTTGTAGGCGGCCAGGCGGTTGTAGAGGGTCTTGAGGCTGATGCCCAGCATCTCCGCCGCCTTGCGCTTGACGTTGCCGCACTCCAGCAGCGTGGCTTCCATGACGCGGCGATTCACTTCCTCCAGCGGCGTACCGATGCGGATGGTGAGCACCGGGCTGTGGGCCGGCTGCAGGAAGGCTTCCGGCGCCAGTTCGGCCTCGATGACTTCGTCGGCGAGGATGAAAGCGCGATGCACGTAATTCTTCAGCTCGCGCACATTGCCCGGCCAGGAGTGGGCGTAGAGCGCAGCGATGGCCTCCGGCGAAAAGCGCTTGCTGGCCTCTTCCTGCCCGTTCAGCTCGGCGAGGAAGTGTTCCGCCAGCAACTCGATGTCGGTGCCGCGCTCGCGCAGCGGCGGCAGCTGGATGGGGAAGACGTTGAGGCGGTGGTAGAGATCCTCCCGCATGCGGCCTTCGGCCACCGCCTTCTCCGGCGAGCGGTTGGTGGCGGCGATCAGGCGCACATCGGTGGCGATGGCCTCGTTGGTGCCCACCCGCATGAAGCTCTTGGTTTCCAGCACGCGCAGCAGCTTGACCTGCAGGTCCGGCCGCATTTCGGTGACTTCGTCCAGGAACAGGGTGCCGCGGTTGGCGCGTTCGAAGAAGCCCTGGTGCTGGCGGTCGGCGCCGGTGAAGCTGCCCTTCTCGTGGCCGAACAGTTCGCTTTCCACCAGCTGGGGCGACACCGCGCCGCAGTTCAGCGGCAGGAAGGGCAGGCGCTTGCGCCGGCTGAGCTCATGGATGGTCTGCGCCGCCACTTCCTTGCCGGTGCCGCTCTCGCCCACCAGCAGCACCGAGGCGGAGGTGGGCGCAACCCGCGCCATCTGGTCATAAACCTTGCGCATGGCCGGCGAGTTGCCAAGGATGTGGCCGAAACGGCCCAGGCGCAGCAGCTCGTTGCGCAGCTCGCCGATTTCCTCGCGCAGGTGCTCGGTCTTGGGCACGCGCTGGAGAATGGCGCGCAGGCGTTCGATATCCACCGGCTTCACCAGATAGTCGGTGGCGCCGGCGCGCAGCGCCTCGATGGCGCTCTCCACGCTGGCGTGGCCGGTGATCACCACCAGCTCGGGCAGCTCGCCCGCTTCGAATTCGTTGACCAGCTCGATGCCCTGCCCGTCGGGCAGCATCAGATCGGTCAGGATCAGCTCCGGCTTGGAGCGCGTAAGGTGGATGCGCGCTGCCCTCAGGGAATCCACCGACCCCACGGTAAAGCCTTCGGCGCGGATGAACTCGGTCATCCACCCGATGGTATCCGGGTCGTCGTCCACCAACAGTACCTGCGGCATTTTGCCTCCATGTTGAAATCGAGCCCGCCCCGCGGAACCGGATGTTAGCTGCCTCCGGCCTCCCGCCGCGGGGCCTCAGTTGTCTTTTTATCCGGGCGCATTCCCATGCGCGATCCGGGCAGGCTGTTTGCACCGGCTACGTCGTCTCCCTTGCGAGGGCAGCCAACGTGTCGGTCGACTGGTACCAGGTTTTTGCCTTGAGCATGTCGCCGCTGGAGCTCCTGGTCCGCGGCTCAGCCATCTATCTGTTTCTCTTCGCCGCGCTGCGCTTCTTCATGCAGCGCGACGTCGGCGCGGTCGGCATCGCCGACCTGCTGGTTCTCGTGCTCATCGCCGATGCGGCGCAAAACGCCATGGCGGGCGAATACCGTTCTGTCGGCGATGGTCTGGTGCTGCTCTCTACCATCCTAGGATGGAACGTTTTGTTCGACTATCTGGCCTTCCGTTTCCCCAAGCTGCGCCGCATCCTACAGCCGCCGGTGCTCAGATTGGTGCACCGCGGCCGCATCCTCAGCCGCAATCTGCGGCGCGAATTCATCAGTGAGTCCGAACTGCGCGCCAAGTTGCGCGAGCACGGCATTTCCCATCTCTCCCAGGTGGAGTCCGCCTTCATGGAGAGCGATGGCTCCATCAGCGTGATCCGCCGTTCCGGCGGCAAAGGCGGCGGCGACAGCGGGGATGGAGACGAGGGCAGCGCCCGCGATCGCCCGCCCTGATCGCCACCACGCGCACGCCCCCGCCAAAGCGACACGGCCCCGTCGCGCGCAAGCGGACGGGGCCAGCGATTCAGGGAGCCCGAAGGCGGTGCCGGGGGGCAACAGGCCGCGCCTCCTAGGGCTGCCGCCGCGGCCCCTTGGCCGGCGGAATCACGCCGTCGTCCGGGGCAGCCGTGGAGGCGCTCCACAGCAGCAGGCCGATCACGCTGCCCAGGCACAGGCCGCCGACCGCCGCATACATGGCGTAGGTCAGCGAGAAGCATGAGGCCATCAGGAAGGCGGCCACACAGCCCACCAGGGCGCCATGCAGCATCTCGGTATGCAGGCTGCCCTGCTCTTCCGCGGCGGGATGCATCTGCCGGCAGACGGCGAGGAAGCGTTGGCGCAGGTGGCTGAGCGGTTTCATGCCGGAGCTATAAGCAGACTCCGTGCCATCGGAGACGAGGCGGCGGACTCCCCGCCGTTGCTGGCTTCGCCTTCGCCCGCATAGCGGAAAAACGCCGCCGGAGTCAGTAATTTTTTCCCGGATTGGCCGAAGTTACACGGTCCGGTCTCCCGGTTTGGGCTCCAGGCGGAAGCGTTCCGCCGGGTCCCCTGCGACCGTTCATCGGCAGTCTGGCGATGATGCCGAAAACACGCCCGCGCGCCGCCGCAGCCATCAGGCCCGACATTTGCCCCTGCGAGCGGGCAACCGCGCGCGATGCGGTCCCGCCTCGCTCGACCCGCGCGGCTCTCCGCAGCAAGCGTGCAAGGACCGCCACGAAGAAGCCCACTGCCGGCAAGCCAGCCTCTCAGCGCAAGCGCCTGGACAGGCGCTCCCACTCCAGGGAGGGAGTAAAACCAGCGCCCAGATGCTGGCTTCGGCGGGCAAAACACAGCCCGTCCCTCCCAAGGCGACCGACGAGCATTTGAACTGCCTCAACCCTCCCAGCCCCCGCCGACTCTCTTCCTCCCCCTCGCAGGGGAAGTAAAACCAGCGCCAGAATGACGGCCCTTTGGCAGGCAAGACGCCGCCTTCCCAAGGCGGCTGACGATCCGCGCGGAGCACTGAAACGGCCACACCTCTGCCCAGCCCTCGCCGGTTCTCTCCCTCTCCCCTCGCGGGAGGGGGCTGCGGCCAACAAACAATCACCGACGCGTCCAACCAGCCCCCGCAACACTCCTCCCCAACTCAACCGAATCCCCTCTACTGTCTCCCACCCCTATGCCCGCCTCCCCGCCGTGGCTCGGTCTCGACCAGCGGTGGTGGCGGCACATTGCCTGCCTCCTGCTCCGCCAGCTCCAGCGCCGCCTTGCGGCCTCCCTTGCCCCTTCCCTTGCCAACCGCCCTCCGCGGCGGCGCCAGGGTGTCCACCACCGCCACGCCCACCGTCTCCGGCATTTCGGCCTTGGCGGTCCGGCGCGGGCGGCGCGCCTTCACGCCCTCGCCTTGATGGCGCTCGGCCAGCATGGACCGATAAAGGCTGAGATAACCGCGCGCGCTGGAATCCCAGCTGAAGTCGCAGCTCATGCCGTTGCGCCGGATCTGGTCCCAGGCGGCCGGCTGGGCGCGCACCGCCGCCACCCGGTCCACCGTGGCGATCAGCGCCTGGGCGGTGGGGTCGTCGAAGACGAAGCCGGTGGCTTCGCCGCTCTCCAGCCCCGCCGGGGTGTAATCGCCCACCGAATCCGCCAGCCCGCCGGTGGCGCGCACGATGGGCGGGGTGCCGTAGCGCTGGCTGTACATCTGGTTGAGGCCGCAGGGCTCGAAGCGGGAGGGCATCAGGAAGGCGTCGGCGCCGGCCTCGATGCGGTGCGCCAGCGCCTCGTCGAAGCCTATCTTCACCGCCACCTTGCCCGGCCACTCTTTCTCCGCCGCCAGCAGCGCGTTCTCCAGTTTTTCCTCGCCGCTGCCCAGCACCGCGATCTGCACCGGCCGCCCGAGCAGCTCCGGCAGCGCCTCCAGCACCAGGTCCACGCCCTTCTGGTCGGTGAGGCGGCTGACCATGCCCAGCAGCAGCACCTTGTCGTCCTGCTCCAACCCCATCTGTGCCTGCAGCGCGCGCTTGTTCTCCGCCTTGGCCACCAGGCTGCCGGCGTCGTAGTTGTGCACCAGATGCGGATCGGCGGCCGGGTTCCAGATGCCGGTGTCTATGCCGTTGAGGATGCCGCTCAGCCGACCGCTGCGCGTCTGCAGCAGGCCCTGCATGCCGCAGCCCAGATGCTCGCCCAGGATCTCGCCGGCGTAGGTGGGACTGACGGTGACGATGCGGTCGGCGTAGTACAGCCCGGCCTTGAGGAAGGACAGATGACCCCAGTACTCCACCCCTTCCACGTCCATCGCCGACTTCGGCAGGCCCAGCGCCGGGCCGTTCTCCAGCGGGAACACGCCCTGGAAGGCAAGGTTGTGGATGGCGATGACGCTGGGCGCGGCGTCCTTGAGGCCGAGCTTGAGATAGGCCGGCGCCAGCGCGGCCGGCCAGTCGTTGCAATGGAGCACGTCCGGCCGCCAGCCGAGCGGGCTTTCGGCGCTCGCCAGCAGCGCGGCGATGCGCGACAGCAGGCCGAAGCGCAGCACGTTGTCGGCGTAGTCCAGGCCCTGCGCATCCTGGTAGGGTCCGCCGCTGCGGGTGTAGAGCGCCGGGCAATCCAGCAGCAGGGCCGGCACGCCGCTGGGCAATCTGCCGCGCAGCAGGGTGACCGCAGGCAGCCCGGCTTCGGCCTCGAAGGCGGCCGCGCGGCGCAGGCCCTTCGCTTGCTCCAGCACGCTCGGGTAGGCGGGCATCAATACCCGCACATCCACCCCGAGGCCGAGCAGCGCGGCGGGCAGGCCGGCACTGACCTCGCCCAGGCCGCCGGTCTTGGCCCAGGGCGCGCATTCCGGGGTGACGAAAAGAAGCCGCAGGGAACTGTTCTTGCTCATGACGACGTTCTCCAGGCCGCGGGCGGCGGCCGCAATCGCTCCAAGGGGAAAGGAAGGACAACATGATTCTGTGCGGTGACATCGGCGCTACCAAAAGCCTGTTCGGCCTGGCCGGGATGCGAGAGGGCACCATCCACTTCGCCTTCGTTCAGCGCTACGAGAACCGCGCCTGGCCCAGCTTCGCCAGCCTGGTGGACGACTTCCTCGCCGCCAGCGCCGCGGCCACCGGCCGGCCGGTGGAACTGGCCATGGCCGGCTTCGGCATCGCCGGCCCGGTGAGCACCAGCGGCGTGTGCATGACCAACCTGGACTGGCAGATCGACGGCGATTCGCTGCGCATGCTGCTGGGCGGCGCGCCCGCCTGCCTGCTCAACGACTTCGAGGCCAGCGCCTGGGGCATAGGCGACCTGCCGCCGGACGGCAGGCTGACGCTGCAGGCCGGCGAGCCGGATGCCGCCGCGCCGCAGCTGGTGATAGGCGCCGGCTCCGGCCTGGGCGTGGCCTTCCGCCTGCCCGGCGACGGCGGCCACCTCGGCTTGCCCCCGCGGGTGCTGCCGGGCGAAGGCGGCCACGTCGGCTTCGCCCCGCGGGACGCGCAGCAGGCGCGACTGTGGCAGCACCTGCAGAGACGTTTCGGCCGCGTCAGCGCGGAACACGTGGTGTCCGGCCCCGGGCTGGCGCGCATTCATGAATGGCTGCAACCCCAGGGCGGGGAACGCCCTGCGCTGACCACGCCGGACACCGACCCCGCCCGCCCCACCGGCAACGGCGCCGGCCGTGGCGACGCGGTGTGGGAACGGGCGCAGGCCGGCGATCCGCATGCGCGCGAGGCAGTGGAGCTGTTCGTCGATGCCTACGGCGCGGTCAGCGGCGACCATGCACTGAGCGTGCTGGCACGCGGCGGCGTGTTCCTCACCGGTGGCATCGGCCCACGGGTACTGCCCGGCGCCGCCACCAACCGCTTCCTCGCCGCCTTCCGCGACAAGGGGCCGCATGCGGCGCTGGCGGCAAGGCTGCCGGTCTATCTCGTCACTGATGAGCGTTTGCCGCTGCTCGGAGCGGCCCGGGCTGCGTGGCGGCTGGCGGGGGAACGGCATGGTGGTGGGGGGGTTGGGCGCGGGAGGTGAGAGTCGGCCAGCAGTGCTGCTTTCGGCAGCGGTATCACCCGCCGCGAAGATCCCATGAAGACGAGCCGACCGCCCCGCCGGGGGTCTGCTCCCTCCCCCCTCGCGGGGGAGGGTTGGGGAGAGGGGGCGCCCCGCCAGGGGCGGCTGCGATGCAGGCCCGCAGGCCTCTCCCCCTCTCCCCCAGCCCCCGCTCCGCGCTCCGGCCCTGCGGCCTCTCGGCCACAGGGCGCTCCGGCGGGCGAAGCAGTGCTTCGCTTTTCCGCCTACGCCCCTCGAGGGGAGAGGGGAGCAAGGCGGTGCCGCTCGTCGGTCTAGCGCGTATTGGCCCCAGCGCTGTTGCCCTGCATTTCGGCTAGCAGAGCCACTTTCTACAGCGAGATCACCCGCCACGAAGATTCCATGAAGACGAGCCGACCGCCCCATCGGGGTTCTGCCCCCTCCCCCCTCGCGGGGGAGGGCCGGGGAGAGGGGGCGCCCCGCCAGGGGCGGCTGCGATGCAGGCCCGCGGACCTCTCCCCCTCTCCCCCAGCCCCTCTCCCTCAAGTGGAGAGGGGAGCGCGGCGCAGCTGAACCGTAGTCCGCAGCGCCGCGCCCCAAGGCGCTGCCGTCTGAGGATGGCCGGGCTGCAATGCCAACCCGCTCCACTACCCTGCCCCTCCGTTGTCCCTTACCAGCAGGGCCAGCGGCAGCGGGCCGAAGACCTCGGCCACTGGCAGCGCCGCCGGACCGCTGGGCTGGGGCGGGATGCGGCGGCCAGCGATGGCGTCGCGCCAGCCCATGCCTTCGCGGCGCCAGGGCATGGAGACCAGGGTGCCGGCCCAGGTGGCGGGGTCGCAGATGCGGGCCGCTTCGCCGCCGGTGAGGCCGAACAGCAGCCGGGTGGCGATCACCACCACTGTCTCGCGGCCTAGCACGCGGGCGAAGGCGACGACGTGGCGGGCGGCGGGGCCGCGCACGTCCAGCGGCACGTAGCGGCCGCAGCGCAGGGTGCGTTCGCAGCTCTCGCGCACCGCCAGCGCGCGCCACAGCAGGTAGTGCTTGAGGCGGCCGTCGGCGAGGTTTTCCAGCATCGCGGCCAGGCCGGCGGGGTCGGCGCCGTCGGGGAAGTCGCGCTGCAGCGCGCGCAGGCGCTCGCGGGCGGCGTCGAAATCCACCGGGCGGCGGTTGTCCGGGTCCACCAGGCTGAAGTTCCAGCCTTCGCAGCCCTGGTAGATGTCCGGCACGCCGGGGGCGGTGAGCTTGAGCAGCAGCATGTTGAGGCTGTTGCAGGCGCCGTAGCGGGCGAGCACCGCCTGGAAGGGCAGGAAGTCGGCGAGAAAGCCGTGCTCATCGGCCAGGGTGCGGCGCACGAAGGCGGCCAGGGCGGCCTCGTAGGCCGGCTCCGGGTTCATCCAGCTGGTGTGGCGCTTGGCTTCGCGGGCCGCTTTCAGCATGTAGGCCTGGAGGCGCTCGACCAGCTCGGCCTTCTCTGCCGGCGCCGGCGGCTGCCACGGCCAGACGCCGAGCAGGGTCTGGTAGAACAGGTATTCATCGTTGGCCGAGGGCGCGGCCTCGTCGCCGACGCGGGTCTTGCGCCGCTCGTTGAGCCGCCGCCAGCGCCGCAACGCCAGCCGCCAGGCGCCGGGCAGCTCGGAGAGCACGTCGATACGGGCGCGCACGTCTTCCGAGCGCTTGCTGTCGTGGGTGGATGAGGCCAGCAGGCCGAAGGGGTGGCTGCAGGCGATGCGCTCATTGGCGATGTGAAAATCTTCCACACCAATGCCAAAAGTACGCGGATCGCCGCCGACGTCGTTCAGCGACACCAGCCGGTTGTAGCGGTAGAAGGCGGTGTCTTCCATGGCCTTGGCCATCACCGGCGCGGTGAATTGCTGGAAGCGGCGGACGAAGCGCAGCTTGAGCCGGCGCAGCGCCGCATCCTGCTCGGTGGGGGCGGACAGCAGCACGTCGCGGACGAAGCGCAGCACGCTGGCGTCGCCCGCCAGGCCGCGGGCAGCGGCCTCTTCCGCCGCGCGCTCGATGTGGCGGCGGTCGGCGGCGGAGACGCCGCGCTCGCTGATGTAGCTGCGATACACCGGGAAGGCGGCGATGACTTCCACCAGTGCGCCGCGCAGGCGGCTGCGGGTGAAGTCGCGGGTGCGGCGGTCGCGCTGGGCGATGGCGTGCAGCAGGTAGGCCAGGGTGCCCAGTTCGCCCGGCAGCGAGTGGGTCATGATGATGTGCTTGGCCTCCAGCAGCACCTCGCTGAAGTTGCGCGCCTCGCCGGTGAAGGCGCGGTAGATGCGGCTGAAGCGCGACTCCTGCACCGGGTCCACGAAGAGGTTGTTGCACAGGTTGGCGTAGCGGTAGCCGGTGCCGCCATGCACCCGCCAGTCCGCCGGCAGCACTTCGAACTCGGCGAGGATCTTCTCGACCACCAGGTAGAGGGTGCGGTGCTCGTCGGCGACAGCCGGCCGCGCTGGCCCGGCCAGCCTGCCGGGCTGCCCCGGCGTAGCGGAGAAAGGCGTGGCCAGGCCGGTGGCGCCAGCGCCAGGATCGGTGCCTGGCGTGCTCACCGGCTCGGCGCCCTGCGCCAGGCCATCGGGGGAAACCGCGGCGCGGAGGAAATCGCCGGTTTCCGTGGGCGCCCCGCCCTGCGGCTGCGCGGCTGCCGTGGCCCGGTCGCCCCCATCCGCGCCGTGGCCGGCGGCCTCCGGCGCCTCCAGCGTTGCCTCCGCCGACAGCGGCACCGCGTTCCACGGCGCGATACGCGCATTCCGCGCGGCCTGGGCGTAGCGCGCCTGCAGGCGGTCGAAATAGGCGGCCGGATCGGCGAGGCCATCCGGGTGGTCGATGCGCAGGCCGGAGACGCGTCCTTCCGCCACCCAGCGCAGGATGCGGGCGTGGGTGGCCTCGAACACCGCCTCGTGTTCCATGCGCAGCGCGGCCAGGTCGTTCACATCGAAGAAGCGGCGGTAGTTGATGTCGTCCGCCGCCACCCGCCAGGAGGCGAGGCGGTAGGCCTGGCCGGACAGCAGCGCGTCCAGCGCGTCGAAGCTCTCCGCCTCGCCCACATGGCCCCTGAAGGCAGCCAGCGCCGCCGCCACCCGCTCGCGCACTACCGGCAGGCGGCCATGCAGCTCGGCCAGCAGCTGTTTGAACACCTCCTTGTTGCGGCGGCGCTCGGCCAGCGCTTCCGGCGCCAGCGCATCCCGCGGCGGCAGGTGGCGCAGCGCGGCGAGCAGGGTTTCCAGTTCGACCACGCCGCCCTCGCGTTCGCCCTGCTCTTCTCCGCCCTCGCCCGCCGGCGCGGCCGCTTCCAGGATGGCGGGATAGTCGCAGGGGTCGATGGGGAAGCGGTGTTCGTAATACTCGACATAGAACTCGCCGCGCCCGGCGGCGAAGGCCAGCGCCAGCTCGCCGTTCTCCAGCACCAGGCCGTACTGGTCGCCCAGCACCGGCAGCAGCACCTTGCCGTGCAGCTCGGCGAAGGGCGGCTCCCAGTCGATGTCGAAGTGGTCGGCATGGGCGGAGGCCGGGCCGTTCTCCAGCACGTCCAGCCACCATGCGTTGTCGGCGCCGAGCACGCCGACATGGTTGGGCACCACGTCGATGACCTGGCCCAGGCCCAGCTCCTCCAGGCGCTCGCAGTAGCGGTCAAAGTCCGCCTCGCTGCCGATCTCCGGGTTCACCGTGTCGTGGTCCACGATGTCGTAGCCGTGGCTGCTGCCCGGCCGCGCCTTGAGGAAGGGCGAGGCATAGACGTGGCTGATGCCGAGATCGGCCAGGTAAGGCAGCACCGCCTCGGCGGCGGCGAAGCCGAACTCCTTGTTCATCTGCAGGCGGTAGGTGGCGCGCGGCACGTCGGCGTGTTCCGGGTGGAAGTCCGCCGGGCCGCCGCTGACCGGCAGCGGCGCGCTGCGGCGCTCCTCCTTCATCGCCGCCGCCACCGCGTGCCAGCGCAGGTCGGCGGCCAGCTCGCCCAGGCTGGCGGACAGCCGGCGGCGCCAGTTGGGCTGCGTCTGCTCGCTGGTGCCGGGCAGGTTCACCGCTTCCAGCTGGCCGAGCACGTCTTCCAGCTGCACCGCCGCCATCAGCGCCGGGCTGCGGGCGATGTAGCGGTACACCGCCGGCGTCAGCGCCGGCGGCGGGTCACCGCCCTCCTCCGCGCTGCGGCGCCCGGCGCTGGCGTCCAGCAGGCCTTCGGCGCCCAGGGCGTCGAGCAGGGCGTGGCGATCGGCGCGGCGGCGGGCGACGTGGCGGTCGCGCAGTTCGCTGTCCGGGTAGATGCCGAGCTGCTCGCGCAGCAGCAGGTCGTAGCCGCGCCAGTAGCCGCGCAGCGTGGGCAGGTCGTGGGTGCCGACCACGCCCAGCGCCGCCGCCGGCCATTGCGCCGGCGGGCGGAAACCCTGGCCGCCGTCGGCATACTCGAAATAGAAGGGCCGGTAGGACAGCAGGCCGTGGCGGGCCATGGCGGCGCGTATGGCCGGCGGCACGATGCCCAGGTCTTCGCCGATGACGATGCAGCCGTGGCGCCGGCTCTCCAGGCACAGCAGGCGCATCAGCGGTTCCAGCGGATAGCCGATGTAGGCGCCCACCTGTGCCCGCCCGTCCGCATCGCGGCCGGCGGGCAGCCAGAACAGGCGCAGCAGGCTCATTACATGGTCGATGCGCAATGCACCGGCGTGGCGCATGTTGGCGCGCAGCACCGCGCGGAAGCTGGCGTAGCCCTCGGCGGCCAGCCGGCGCGGGATCTGCGGCGGGAAGCCCCAGTCCTGCCCGGCCGGGTTGAGTTCGTCCGGCGGCGCGCCGGCGTGGGCGCCGAAGGCGTGCAGCGACTGCCGCGCCCAGGTTTCGGAGCCGCCCTCGTTCACGCCGACGGCGAGGTCGCGGTAGAGGCCGATGCGCATGCCGCGCGCCCGTGCCCGCGAGGCCACCGCATGCAGCTGGGCCTCGGCCTGCCACTGCAGGTATTCGAAGAATTCGATGCGCAGCTCGTTGTCCAGGGCGAAAGCCTCCACCGCGGCGCCGTCCGGGTCGCGGTACGCCGCCGGCCAGGTGGTCCAGCCCCAGACCATGGAGTCGCGTTCATGGAAGTGGGCCTGCAGGGCGTCGAACAGGGCGTGCAGCCGCAGGCTGCGGCCGCCCTCGCGCTGGAAGTCGCGGAACAGGCCGGCGCGCTGGGTGCCGCGCTCCAGGTGGGTGGCGCGGAAATGGCGGTAGAGCATCTCCAGCACGTCGAACTTGGCCGCCGCCACACCGCGGTAGTCGATCTCGCCGCGGCTGCGCAGCGCGTCCAGCCGGGCGCGGAAGGCCTCCGAGCCGGCCAGTTCGGCGGCGGCGGCGCATTCGGCGAAGTCGCGCATCGCCTCGATGTCGATGTAGAGCACGTTCAGCCATTCGCGGCTGGAGGGGCTGTAGGGGCTGGCGCGCTCCGGGTCGTGGGGGAAGAGCGCATGCAGCGGATTGACGCCGACGAAGTGGGCGCCGGCATCCGCGGCCAGATCCACCAGCCGGCGCAGGTCACCGAAGTCGCCCATGCCCCAGTCGCGGGAGGAGCGCAGCGCATACACCTGCACCGCCGGCCCCCACAGCCGGCCGCCGCTGGCGGGCTGGCAGGCCGGCGGGCAGAGGGTGAGCCCGGCCTCGGCCAGCGGCTGGGAGGAAGAGGCGGAGTCGTAGAGGAAGAGGCGGTGGTAGCCCTGCGGCAAGTCCACCGGCAGGGTGATCTCGGCCGGGTGCAGCTGCGCTTGCGGCGGCTCGGCGGCTTGATGCTCCGGGCCTGCGGGCCGCGCGGCGGCGGCATCCCCGGCGGCTTCCTCATTTTCGGCCTCGCTCGCCGCCGCACTCTCCAAGGCCATCGCCACGCTGCCGCTGGCGCGCACCGCCGCCAGGCCGCGGCGCTCGGCGCCGTCCTCCAGCCGGATGCGCCACCACAGCCGGCCGCCGAGCAGGCTGGCCGGCAGGCGCGGATGCAGTTGCAGCGGCGGCGCGGCGGCCTCCAGCACCAGCATGGCCGGCAGCACCTGGCGGGCGTCTTGCGCGCGCAGGCGGGCGAGTTCGGCCGCGGCGGCGGCATCCAGGGCGGCGTCGATGCCAAGCTCCCCGCCTTGTTCCGACGAGCCCAGGCCCCCGGCCTCCGCGCCTGGCGGGTGACCGAGGGCGGCGAGCAGCGCCAGCCGGCTGGAGAGGGGCACTTCGGTACGCCTGCCCCAGGCATCCTCGAAAGCGAGGTCCAGGCCGAGATAAGCGCACAAGGCATCCACGGCTTCACCCTGCATGGGCATGTCTCCTGGTTCGGGGGGTGGAACATCGGTGCCGCGCGGCGAGCGGGCGGCAGCGCCGGGTGCTCACCGCGCCGGCCGTCAGCGGCCCGGTGGCCAGCGGCTTGCGGCGCATCGCCTGCGAGCGGGCTGGCAAGCAGGCCGGCGGATGGGGCAGGCGCGCAGGCGGCACCGCCTTCGCGCCCGGCACCGGAACACGGAAAGCGGCGGCCCGCATCACCGCAGCCCTGCTCACGGTGCCCTGCCCTCGTCCACCGGCAGCACATAGGCGCGCACCGCCCAGGGGCCCAGCCTGTCCTGCTCCGCCGCATCCGCACCGACGGCGGCGAAGGGCAGCACGCCGGGGTTGGGCAGCAGCGGCGACACGCCGTCGGCGAGGTTGGCGCGCAACACCAGGGCGAAGCCATCCACCGTGGTCCAGCGCAGCTCGAAGGCTTGGTCCCCGGCGAACAGCACGCCGCAGCGGCCGGGCACCAGCCAGGGCATGCGCGGCACCACCATGGTCCGGCGCAGCTCCAGCAGGTTGCGGTAGAAGGCCAGCCAGGCCTGGGCTTCCGGCTGCTCGCGGGCGATCCAGTCCAGCTTGCTGGCGTGGAAGCTGTCTTCTGCACTGGGGTCGGGAATGCGCGCCACTTCGGCGCCGCTGAAGCGGCTGAAGCCGGCGAACTCCCGCCGCCTGCCCTCGCGCACCGCGTTACCGAGATCGCCCTGGTAGTCGCAGAAGTAGAGGAAGGGCGTGGTGGCGCCAACCTCTTCGCCCATGAACAGCATGGGTGGCGAGGGCGCCAGCAGCTGTACCGCGACCAGGGCGCGCAGGCGCTCCGGCGTGGTCAGGGTGGTGATGCGCTCGCCGAAGGCGCGGTTGCCGATCTGGTCGTGGTTCTGCAGGAAATTGACGAAGGCGCTGGCCGGCAGGCCGACGCTGGCTTCGCCGCGCACCGCGCCGTGGAAGGGTGAATGCTCGCCCTGGTAGGCGAAGCCTTCCGCCAGGCAGCGCGCCAGGTGCTGCACCGGGCGGTCGGCATAGTCGGCGTAGTAGCCGTCGCGCTCGCTGGTGAGGATGGCGTGGGCGGCGTGGTGGAAGTCGTCGTTCCACTGGGCCTCGTAGCGCCCCGGCGTGGCTGGCGGGCCGAGCAGGCTGGCGCGGTTGTCCACGTTTTCCAGCACCAGATGCACATGGCGGTTGCCGCTGCGCGAGCGCACGCGGATGGAGAGTTCTTCCAGGATGTGCGGCCGGCTGCTGTCGTGGATGGTCTGCACCGCGTCCAGCCGCAGGCCGTCGAAGCGGTACTCCTCCAGCCAGTAGAGGGCGTTGTGGATGAAGAAGGCGCGTACCGCCGGGGCGGCGGCGCCTTCGTAGGCAATGGCGCCGCCCCAGGGGGTTTCGTGCGCGGCGGTGAAGAACTGCGGCGCATACACATGCAGGTAATTGCCGTCCGGCCCGAAGTGGTTGTAGACCACGTCGAGGAAAACCATGAGCCCGCGCCGGTGCGCCGCCTGGATGAAGCGCTTCAGCTCGTCCGGCGTGCCGTATTCCGCCTTGGGGGCGTAGGGCAGCACGCCGTCGTAACCCCAGCCGCGGCGGCCGGAACAGTCGGCCAGCGGCATCAGCTCGATGGCGGTGATGCCCAGCGCCGCCAGCTCGTCCAGCTTGCGCTCGGCGGCGGCGTAGGTGCCTTCCGGGGTGAAGCTGCCGACATGCAGCTCGTAGAGCACGGTGTCTTCCCACGGCCGGCCCTGCCAGTCCTCGTCCCAAGCGAAGGCGGCGGGGTCGACGATGAGGCTGGCGCCGTGTACGCCCTCCGGGTTGAAGCGGGAGGCCGGGTCCGGCACCTCCAGCTGGCCGTCCAGGCGGAAGCTGTAGCGGTCGCCGGGGCGGGCCTCGGCCACCTTGCAGCTGTGCCAGCCGTCGGACTTGGCGCAGGCGTGCATGCTGCGCTCGCCGCTGGCGTGCTGCAGGCACAGTTCCACCCGCTTCTCCGCCGGCGCCCACAGGCGGAAGCGGTAGCCGGCCTCCGGGCTGGCGTCATCCACCGGGCGCGGCCCGAAGGGCATGCGATGCACGCAGGCCAGGCCGTGGTTGCGTCCGCTTCCCTCGCCGCTGCCGGCGAAATGGCCGTGGCGGACTTGCCGCCCGGCAACATGTCGGCTCCCTGTTCTCATGGCTTCAGCTGCCCTTTGCCAACGACGACGACGCCGCTGTCGCTGACGTGGAAGCGGGCGCGGTCTGCCTCCAGGTCGTAACCGATGCGCATGCCAGGCGGGACGATGTTGTTCTGGTCGATGATGGCGCGCCGTACCTTGGCGTTGGCGCCGATCACGCTGCGGTCCATGACGATGGAGTCGGCCACCTCGGCGCCGACATCCACCACCACGTCGCGCCGCAGCAGGGAGCGCTCCACCGTGGCGCGGCGGATCAGCACGCCCGCGCCCAGCGAGGCGCCGCGGATGTGGCCGTCATGCACCTGCGCGGCTTCGGTCTGGTCCGGCGCGGCGTAGATGGGCCAGCGCGGGTTGGCCATGCAGAAGCGCGGCTCCTCGCCCAGGGTGTCGAAGTGGGCGTCGTAGTAGGCGTCTATGGTGCCGACATCGCGCCAGTAGCCCTGCTCCTCGAAGTCGCGCACGCCGGGCACGGTGTTGGTGGAGAAGTCGTAGGCCATCACCCGGTGGGTTTCGCTCATCGCCGGCAGCAGGTTCTTGCCGAAGTCGTGGCCGCCCCTGGAGTGGGCGCGGGTGAGCGCATCCACCAGCACGTCGGTGCTGAAGATGTAGTTGCCCATGGAGGCCAGCGCATGGTCGCTGCGGCCGGGCATGGGGTCGGCCTTCTCCGGCTTCTCGCGGAAGTCGCGGATGCGGCCAGCGCTGTCGGTACGGATGATGCCGAAGGAGCGCGACTGCTCCAGCGGCACCGGAATGGCGGCCACGGTAGCGTCGGCCTTGTTCTCCAGGTGGTAGCGCGCCATCTGGCGGATGTCCATGCGATACACATGGTCGGCGCCGAACACCACCACCAGGTCGGGCTTCACCAGGTCGATCAGGTGCAGGTTCTGGTAGACCGAGTCCGCCGTGCCCTGGAACCACTCCGGCCCGTGCTGCATCTGCGGCGGCACCACGGTGATGAAGTGGTGCGGAATCACCGGGCTCATCGCCCAGGACTTGCGGATGTGCTCGATCAGCGACTGGGACTTGTATTGCACCAGCAGGTAGATCGAGAAGATCTCCGAGTTGATGAGGTTGGAGAGCACGAAATCGACGATGCGGTGGCGGCCATTGAACGGCACCGAGGGTTTGGAGCGCTCCGCGGTCAGCGGATGCAGGCGGCTGCCTTCTCCCCCTGCCATGACAAACGCGAGTACAGACTTGCCGGCAATCATGATGCACCTCCTAGGGGCGCCCGCAGCGACGGGGTGACGCAGGCGGGATGGGATCGGGGAAAACACGGTGATGGGGCGGGAAACACGGGTTTCCGGCCTGGGGATGGGGTCGGGTGCGCGAGGACGGGAGCACATGCGGCCTTTCGAGCGCGCAGGCCATCATTCCGGCGCGGGGTTCTGCTCCCTCTCCCCTCGCGGGGGAGGGCTGGGGAGAGGGGGACGCCCCGTGAGGGGCGGCTGCGTTTGAGGCCAGCGCGCGCCTCCCCCTCTCCCCCGGCCCCCGCTCCGCGCCCCAGCCCTGCAGCCTGTCGGCCGCAGGGCGCTCCAGCGGGCGAAGCAGTGCTTCGCTTTTCCGCCTGCGCCCCGCGAGGGGAGAGGGGAGAGAACCAGTGCCCCACGTGGATTGGTAGCTGGTGAAGAACGAGGTGCGGGCTGCATTGGCACCACCGCAAACCATCATTCCCGCGCTGGGTTCTGCCCCCTCCCCCCTCGCGGGGGAGGGATGGGGAGAGGGGGACGCCCCGTGAGGGGCGGCTGCGTTTGAGGTCAGCGCACGCCTCCCCCTCTCCCCCGGCCCCTCTCCCGCGAGGGGAGAGGGGAGAAGACCTGGGCCTCGCTTGGACTGGGGGCAAATGCGGGAAAAGGCATGGGCTACGCCCTCACCACCGCAAACCATCATTCCCGCGCGAGGTTCTGCCCCCTCCCCCCTCGCGGGGGAGGGCTGGGGAGAGGGGGACGCCCCGCAAGGGGCGGCTGCGTTTGAGGCCCGCGCGCGCCTCCCCCTCCCCCCCGCCCCCCGCTCCGCGCCCCAGCCCTGCGGCCTCTCGGTCGCAGGGCGCTCCAGCGGGCGAAGCAGTGCTTCGCTTTTCCGCCTGCGCCCTACTAGGGGAGAGGGGAGAAAATCGGCGCTGACCTGGAGCACGTAGCTGGCGGAGGTCATAGCCGCAGTTCCTGGCGGGCGGGTTTCGGGATGGGCCGGGCAGCGACAGCTTCGGGCTGGGCCTTCTCACTCCGCCCGCCCTTCACCTTCACCACCGACGCCCCAAGCTGCTCCACTACCGCCTTCTCCACCACCGCAGCCGCCTGCCGCTGGCGGCGCAATCCTCGCACCAACAGGCGGCTGAGCGCTGCTTCGCTGGGGCACAGGCCGCCCTCCCCGCCCTCCTCGCCCACCACCAGTTCACCGGCGAGGTAGAGGTCGAAGATCACCGGGCAGATGTAGCTGGAGCGGGTGACCGCGGCGGTGTTGCCCAGTTGCTCCGCCACCGAGCGCACGCAGCGCGACAGCATGCGGGCGCCGCTGCGCTGGCAGGTGGGGGCGCCCAGGGCGGTGAGATATTCCGCCGCCTTCAGCGTGCCGCCCCAGGTGCGGAAGTCCTTGGCGGTGAAGCGGCCCATCGCGTCGCGGATGTAGGCGTTGAGGTCTTCGGCGCGCACGCCGTGGCGGCCGCCCGCTTCGTCTTCGTACTGGAACAGGGTGCTGCCGGGCAGGGCCAGCAGGCGGCCGATGAGCTGGGCCAGCGTACGGTCGCGCACTGTCTGTTCCTGCTCCACGCCGTGCTTGCCGCGGTAGTGGAAGACGACCTTGCTGCCTTCCACCCGCACATGGCGCTTCTTCAGCGTGGTGAGGCCGTAGCTGCGGTAGCGGCGGGCGTAGTCGGCACTGCCCACGCGCAGATGCGCCCTGTCCAGCAGCCGCGCCAGCAGGGCCAGCACCTTGCGCTGCGGCAGGCCGCTGCAGCGCAGGTCGGCGGCCACGCGTTCGCGCAGTTGCGGCAGGGCCTGGGCGAAGCGGGCGAGGCGGCGCCATTTGCGCATCGCCTGTTGGTGGATGAAATCCGGGTGATAGCGGTATTGCAGCCGGCCACGCGCATCGCGGCCGAAGGCTTGCAGTTCGGCGTCCGCGTCGGGGCTGACGTAGACCTCCTGGTAGGCGGGCGGCACCGCCAGCGCGGCGATGCGGGCCAGCCCGGCGGCATCCTTGTATTCGCGGCCGCTGGGGCGCAGGTAGCGGAAGCCGCCTTCCGGCAGCGGTTCGCGCCGCAGGTAGCGCCGTTGCAGCAGCTGGGTGGGGATGGTGGCCATGGCTCAGCCCTCCCCGCCCGGATCGGAGCGCCCGAGATGGGCCAGCAGCTCGGCCACGCATTCCGCGGTGTCGCTGGTGGCAGCGGCGACGAACAGCGTCAGCGAGCGGGCGCCGGCGCTGTAGGGGTCGCCGATGGTGAACATCGGGTGCAGTTCGGGCTCCGCCAGTCCGGTGTCCAGCAGCCGCGTCCAGCGTTCTATGCCGGTGGCCATTGGCAGCGTCCAGTCCACCGCCTCGTGGGCGGCGTTGAAGATGAGCAGCACCACCGCGTCGGAGCAGGGCTCCAGGCCGGTACCGAGGTGGGCGCGGCCGTCGGCCAGCATGCCGAAGCAGCGCATGTGGGGGTCGGCCCAGTTGTCCGGCTGCAGTTCGTTGCCCAGCGGGTCCAGCCAGATGACATCGCGCAGCGCCTGGGCGGGGTCGCCGCCGATGGCGAAGCGCGCCGGCCGCAGCACCGGCAGGGCCCGGCGGATGGCGATGAGGCGGCGGGCGAAGGCGAGCAGCGCCCTGCCCTCGGCGGTGATGCCGGCCCAGTCCAGCCAGCTGATCTCGTTGTCCTGGCAGTAGGCGTTGTTGTTGCCCTGCTGGCTGCGGCCGAGTTCGTCGCCGGCCACCATCATCGGCGTGCCCTGGGCCAGCAGCAGGATGGCGAGCAGGTTGCGTTTCTGGCGCTCGCGCAGTTCGCGGATGGCGGGATCGTGGCTGGGGCCTTCGGCGCCGCAGTTCCAGGAGCGGTTGTCCGAGTGGCCGTCGCGGTTGTCCTCGCCGTTGTCCTCGTTGTGCTTGTCGTTGTAGGAGACGAGGTCGTGCAGGGTGAAGCCGTCGTGGGCGGTGATGAAGTTGACGCTGGCCCAGGGCCGGCGGCCGTGGTGGTTGTAGCGGTCGGCGGAGCCGGCGAGGCGGGTGGCGAGGCCGGCGGCCTGGCCTTCGTCGCCGCGCCAGAAGGCGCGCACGGTGTCGCGGAAGCCGTCGTTCCATTCCGCCCAGCCCGCCGGGAAGTTGCCCGGCTGGTAGCCGCCGGGGCCGCAATCCCAGGGTTCGGCGATGAGCTTGACGCGGTTGAGCAGCGGGTCCTGCCGGCAGGCGTCGAAGAAGCCGCAGCCGGTGTCGTAGCCGCCATCTTCACGGCCGAGGATGGTGGCGAGGTCGAAGCGGAAGCCGTCCACCTCCATCTGCTGCACCCAGTAGCGCAGGCTGTCCAGCACCAGTTGCACCACCCGCGGATGGCTCTGGTTCACCGTGTTGCCGGTGCCGGTGTCGTTGATGTAGTGGCGGCGGTCTTCCGGGTTCAGGCGGTAGTAGGAGGCGTTGTCCAGGCCCTTGAAGCTGAGCGTGGGGCCCATCTCGTTGCCTTCGGCGGTGTGGTTGTAGACCACGTCCAGGATGACTTCGAGGCCGGCGTCGTGCAGCCGGGCGACCATGTCGCGGAATTCCTGGATGCCGCCGCCGGCGAGGTAGCGCGGCTCCAGCGCGAAGAAGCCGATGGAGTTGTAGCCCCAGTAGTTGCGCAAGCCCTTGTCGGTGAGATAGGCGTCGTCCACGAAGGCGTGGATGGGCAGCAGCTCCACCGAGGTGACGCCCAGCGCCTTGAGGTGATCGATCATGGCCGCGCTGCCCAGGCCGGCGAAGGTGCCGCGCAGGTCGGCCGGCACCGCCGGATGCAGGCGGGTAAGGCCGCGCACATGGGCTTCGTAGAACACGGTGCGCTCCCACGGCACCCGCGGCGCCGGCCGGGGCGGCTGCGCCGGCAGGGCGTACGGCGCGGTGACGCGGGCCTTGAACATGGAAGAGGCGCTGTCGCGCTTGTCGAAGCCGGCGCCGGGCTGCCTGCGGTTGCGCATGTCGTAGCCGAACAGCGGCGCGCCCCAGCGCAGGCGGCCGACCAGTTCGGTGGCGTAGGGGTCCAGCAGCAGCTTGCTGGGGTTGAAGCGGTGGCCCTCTTCCGGCACGTAGGGGCCGTGGGCGCGGTAGCCGTACACCAGGCCGGGGCCGGCGCCGGGCAGGAAGCCGTGCCAGACCTCGTCGGTGAGTTCCGGCAGGTCGACGCGGGCGAGCTCGCTGCGGCCGGCTTCGTCGAACAGGCAGAGTTCGATGCGACTGGCGTGGGCGGAGAAGACGGCGAAATTGATGCCCTCCTTGCTCCAGGTGGCGCCCAGCGGGTAAGGCTGGCCGGGCTCCAGGCGCAGATTGCTCAGGGCTTTCATGCGCCGCCTCCGGGCTGGCCGGCGGCATCCGGGGCGAGTGGCGCCATGGCCGCGCGCCGCTCGCCCCTGGCCTGCTCCACCACCTCGTGTACGAAGCAGAGCTTGTCCAGCACCGCGGTGGCGATCACGAAGGGGTAGGCATCGCCCTGCCCCAGGCTGCGGCCCATGCTGTTGAGGAACTGGCTGAGCGGCAGCCATTGCTCCAGCAGCACCTGGCGGAAAGGCCGGCCGCTGCCGCCCACCGCCGGCACGTCGGCCGGGCCGCCGGCGGCCTGGTCGGAGTGCAGGGCGAAGCCCCAGTGGGCAGCGGTATCCAGCGCGTCGGTGATGTGCAGGTAGTGGGCCCAGCTCTCCGCCCAGTCCTCCCACGGATGCATGGTGGCGTAGGCGCTGATGTGGCGTTCCGCCCAGTCGGCCGGTGCGCCGTTGGCGTAGTGGGCGGCGGCGGCGGCGGCGTAGTCCTGCGTCTCGTCGCCGAACAGGGCGCGGAAATCCTGCAGCCGCGAGCCGTTGGCGATCAGGCGGTCCCAGTAGTAGTGGCCGATTTCGTGGCGGAAGTGGCCGAGCAGCGTGCGGTAGGGTTCGCCGAGCTGGACGCGGCGGGTTTCGCGGGCGCCGTCGTCCGCCTCGGCGATGTCCAGGGTGATGGTGCCGTGCAGGTGGCCGGTGGTGGCCGCCTCGCCCTTGCCGCCGCGGAAGTGGAACAGCAGCGGCACGCTGCCGTTCTCGTCGTCCACCGGCAGGCCGAGGCGGTAGAGGGAGTAGAACAGCCGGCGCTTGGCCGCTTCCAGCTTGAACCAGGCGGCCTTGCTGTCGGGGTCGTCCACCGCTATCGCCTCGATGTCCTCGGTGTGGCGGCAGCAGCGGCACAGGGCCTTGCCCTCTTCCACCCGGCCCATCCAGTTGCAGATCTGGTGCCGGCTGTAGTTGGCGCAGGGCTGCCAGGCGAACGGATCGGCCAGCGATTCGTCCAGGCCGAGGCGGCGCCAGGCGCCGTCGCCCTGGATCTCGAAGGCGGCAATGGCGAGCTCTTCCGGCACGAAGCCGAGGGCGGCGCCGCAGTTGCCGCAGGTGCTGTTCTCGAAGAAGGCGACGAAGCCGCAGTTGCTGCAGTGGAAGGTTTTCATGGTGCCGGCGCCTGCGCGCCCTCCGTCGGGTTGGCGGGCCGCTCGGCCGGCGTGTTCTCGCTGGCGCTCTGCTGGTCCAGGCGGTTGGTGCTGTCCAGCGTGGCGCGCACCTGCGGCAGCCACTCGGCGTAGTTGTCCTGCATGTAGGCGATGAGCTGCTCGCGCACCTTGCAGCGCAGATCCCAGCCGCGGCCGGCGTCGCGGGTGCTGACCAGGGCGCGCAGTTGCATGGCCTTGTCGCTGAAGTCGGTGACCTGCAGCACGCAGACGCGGCCGTCCCACTCCGGCGCGTCTTCCAGGATGCGCTTGAGCTGGTCGCGCAGCGGCTGGATGGGCATGCGGTAGTCCACCCACAGGAAGACCGAGCCGATGAGGTCGGAGGTTCGCCGCGTCCAGTTCTGGAAGGGGTTCTGGATGAAGTATTCCAGCGGCACGATGAGGCGGCGGTCATCCCAGATGCGTATCACCACATAGGTGCCGGTGATTTCCTCCACCCTGCCCCATTCGCCTTCGACGATGAGCACGTCGTCCACCCGTATGGGCTGGGCGAGCGCGATCTGCAGGCCGGCGATGAGGTTGCCCAGCACCGGCCGCGCCGCCAGGCCGGCGACGATGCCGGCTAGGCCGGCCGAGGCCAGCAGGCTGGCGCCGATCTGGCGCACGTTGGGGAAGGTCATCAGCATGGAGCCGACGCCCAGCAGGCCGACGATGAACATGGCGGTGCGCGCCAGCACCCGCACCTGGGTCTGCACGCTGCGGGCGCGCAGGTTGTCCGCGGTGTCGGTGGGGTGGCGGGCGACGATGTCGTCGGTGAAGGCGGCGATGAAGCGGATGACGAACAGCGTCACCAGCAGGATCACCGCGATGGACATCAGCTGCCGCAGCCCCACCAGCACACCGGCCGGCACCGGGGCGTCGGCCAGGGCGAGGTGGATGAAGAGCAGCGGGATGAGGATCTGCGTCGGCCGGCGGGTGTAGTCCAGCACCCGCTCGGCGGAGGAGAAGCGGCGGAACAGGCGGTGGGCCAGCCGGTCCAGCACCGCGTGCAGCAGCAGCCCGACCAGCGCCGCCGCCGCGAGTTGCAGCAGCAGCGCCAGCCAGGGCCGGCTGGCGATGAAGTCGCCGGCTGCCTCCATCAGCGGCCCCCCTTCACTTCGTCGGCGATCAGCGGCTGGATCTTGCGCAGCTCATCCAGATGGCCGTGCAGCACCTTCACCCGCTGGTCGGCATAGGCACGCAGTTCCTGGTCCTTGCCCTCGCGCACCTGCTTCTCGTACAGGGCGATGCTCTCCTGGTGGGCGGCGACGCCGAAGTGGCGCATGAAGGCGGCATCCAGCTTGGGGCCGGAGAGCTGGCGCATCTCGTCCAGCTGGGCGCGCTCGCGGTCCTGGATTTCCTCGGTGACGGTGAGGCCGCGGGCGCTCGCCAGCTTGGCCAGGTGGACATTGGCCTGCTGGTGGTCCAGCACCATGCGCTCGCCGAAGGCCTTGAGGCGGGCATCCGCGCTGCCGGCGGCGATGATGCGGCCGGCCTCCATCTCGCCCAGCCCGCGGGACATGGCGGCGGTGACGAAGGCGCGGTCGGCCTCGTTGAGCTGCATCGCCGGCTTGGCGGGCGGCTTCAGCTGGGGCTGGGCCGGCGCGGCTTGAGGCTGGGCCTGGGTCAGATGGAAATGGGCAGCGGAAGGCGTAGCGGGATAAGCCGCGGCTTGGGCAAGCGCGGGCGTCACCTGCAGGCCGGTGATCAAGGTGGGCCTGGGTGCGCTGGAGCCAGGGCCGGCGGGGGAAGCCGCGCCGCCACCGCTTCCGCCCGTGCCACCGCCGGATCCACCGGTGCCCCCGGTTCCGCCCGGCGACATGGAGCCGCCGCCTCCGGGCGCGGCCGGCGCCGGCGTGCCGCCAGGGCTGGTGGTGCCGCCGGGGGTGGTCGTGCCGGGCGCGGTCGTGCCGGGTGCGGTCGTGCCGGGTGCGGTGCCACGGGTGCCCGGCGCGGTCGTTCCCGGCGAACGAGTACCTGGCGCGGTGGTACCGGGCGCGCGTGTGCCTGGGGCGCTTGTCCCAGGAGTCGTGGCGCCGGGAGCCGTGGTTCCAGGAGCCGTCGTTCCAGGCGCGGTGGTGCCCGGCGCCCGGTTACCCGGTGCCGTGGTGCCGGGAGTCGTAGTGCCGGGCGTTGTCGTACCCGGCGTAGTGGTACTCGGCGCAGTGGTACTCGGCGCAGTGGTACCAGGGGTCGTTGTTCCCGGTGTGGTGGTTCCCGGCGTCGTGGTCCCAGGCGTGGTTGTGCCGGGAGTGGTCGTACCCGGCGCCGTGGTGCCGGTACCGCCCTGCCCCGTTCCGCCCTGACCCGTCCCGCCGGGAGCCGGGGCGAGTTGGGCGAGGTGGAAGCGCGGATGGACGGCGACGTAGAGGGCTTCGCTCAGCGAGGAACTGGGCTGGCCGCGCTCGCCTTCGCCGGCGCCTTGCGGATGGCCGGGGTTGCCGGAGTCCTGCGTCGGCGGGTTCGGGTGGTCCTCGTGCGGCGTCTGGCGCGGGTCTTCCGGGGTCTGGTCCGGGCCGCGCGGCACCCGGTCGGGGTTGGGCGCGATGGGTTCGGGTGTTTCCGGGCCGCCGCTGGCGGGAGGCCGGCTGGAGTCTTCCGGCGGTACGCCCTGGCTGCCGGGCGGCGGAATGTCAGGCGGTGCGGTGGGCGGCACCGTGGGCGTGATCGGGGAAGTCGGGGGCGTTGCCGGAGCTTCGGCAGGCTGGCGGTCGCAGGCCGCAAGAACGCCGCCCAGGGCCGCCAGCGCGGCGAAATGGCGAAGTCGTCTCATGTCCATTGCTAGTCCTCCTGTCCATCGGGTTTGCCGCAGTGCGGCTGGCCCTTCGTTGGCCGCTTGTTTCGCCACTGGAACTGCCGGGCTGGCGGCTTTGGCGACCCCCTGTCCTGCATTCGGCGTGCCCGCCCACCGCGGCGCCGCCTGCATGCGGCCTGTCCGGGCATTCGCCGGGCATTTGCCCGGATTGGGCGAGCAGCGCGAAAACAACGGCATACGGCGGATTGCGGGTGAAGGGTATGGACGGGTGGCGAATGCGGCGCCGCACCAGGAAAAAGCGGCGAGAGGACGGCGCAGCGCGCCGCCGGCCGAGAGCCAGGTCGGAAAAAACGTCATCCCGCCGGAAAAAACGACTTACATCCGGGCAGGCGGGTTTATTGATCCCGCAACAAAGCAGGCACACCGTGCGCCCAGGACCAGCCGGGGATGGCTGCGGGGTATCGCAGGAGGGAGGCTGGAAACGCGGAGGAAACGCGAAGGAGAGCCAACCGGGAAGGAGCGCCGCCCACCGCGCGGACGCGCTGCATGCTCCGGGCATCCAGCCAGACCCATGATGGCGGGATGACCCAAGACCCGTCTTTCCGGAAATTCTTACTGGCGGAATGTAAAACGTTCCGGGAAATACATCTGGCCATGAGGCAAAAACCCAGCAATGGCGCGGGCAATTGCACTGGCATGGACCTTGCGGAACTCACTCGCCCGCCGCATCCCCCGTTTGCGGTAGAACAGAATCGAACAGCAAGGAGACGTCATGAGCCTAGGAATGGAGCTACGCCTGCGGCAGCACCTGGCGATCACGCCGCAGATCCAGCAGGCGCTCAGGCTGCTGCAACTGTCCTCGCAGGAATTCACCCAGGAAGTCGAGCAGGCTGTGACCAGCAACCCCTTCCTGGAGGAAGACCCGGACGCCCCCGCCCCTCCGGCCGCTGCAATCGCGATGCCGGCCCCCTCGGAAACCGCGGTTTCCACGCCGGACAGCATGGAGTCCGGCGAGGCGCCGGTGCCGCTGGCGCTGCACGAGATCGGCCGCAGCGGTGGCGGCAGCAGCGGCGACGAGGAGAACGACTGGACGGAATGGACCGAATCCCCCGTCTCCCTGCGCGACAACCTGCGCAACCAGCTGCTGCTGTCGCCGATGAGCGACCGCGACCGCACGCTGGCGCACATGATCATCGACGAGCTGACCGACGCCGGTTACCTGGAGACGCCGCTGGCGGAACTGGCGGAGCTGATCTCGCCGGAGGAAGGGGTGGACGTCCGCGAGCTGGGCGCCGCGCTGAAGCTGGTGCAGCAGCTGGAGCCGCCGGGCATCGCCGCCCGCTCGCTGCAGGAATGCCTGCAGCTGCAACTGCAGGCGCTGGCGCCGGACACCCCCGCCCTGCCGCTGGCGATGGCGCTGGTGGGCGAGCATTTCGATCTGCTGGCCAGGCGCGAATTCACCCGCCTGCAGCAGATCCTGGACTGCGACGAGGACGCGCTGCACAGCGCCCGCGCCCTCATCCGCACGCTTGAACCCCGCCCCGGCCGCAGCTTCGCGCCGGACAACACCCGCTACGTGGTGCCGGACATCATCGTCACCAACCAGCGCGGCCGCTGGGTGGCGACACTGAACCCGGCGGTGCAGCCGCAGGTGCGCATCAACCGCGCCTATGCCGACATCGCCGCCGGCCGCAACGGCGGCGGCTCCTTCTCCCGCCTGCTGCAGGAAGCGCGCTGGCTGCTGCGCAACGTGGAGCAGCGCTTCAACACCATACAGCGGGTGGCCGACGCCATCGTCGTCCGCCAGAGGGTGTTCTTCAGCTACGGCGAGGCGGCGATGAAGCCGATGGCGCTGAAGGACATCGCCACCGAGCTGGGGCTGCACGAATCCACCGTCTGCCGCGTCACCAACGGCAAGTACATGGCCACACCGCGCGGCCTGTTCGAGTTCAAGTACTTCTTCTCCCGCCAGCTGGCGACCGAGGACGGCGGCAGCTGCTCCGCCACCGCCATCCGCGCGCTGATGAAGGAGCTGATCGCCGCCGAAGACCCGCAGTCGCCGCTGTCCGACGCCCAGCTCGCCCGCATGCTCGCCGAGCAGGGCCTAAAGCTGGCGCGGCGCACGGTGACCAAGTACCGCACGCTGATGCGCGTGCCCAGCGTGGAGCTGCGCCGCGTCGCCGGCCGCGCTCCGCAGGCGGAAGCCCACGCCGCCTGAGCGGCGCAACCACAGGAGGGAGGCCTCATGACCGCGATCATTGCCGGACACTTCGCCCACGTCGAACACATGCACGAAGCCACCGCGCAGCTGCGCGCCCAGGGCTTCAGCCGCGACGAATACGCCACCTACTTCCTCAACCCGCCGGGGCAGCACGGCCTCTACCACCTCGGCGGCGACGCCGCCACTGACGAAGGCAGCAAGAAGGCCGGCAAGAACGCCACCGCCGGCGCGGTGGCCGGCGGCGCCGCCGGTGCCATCGTCGGCACCATAGGCGGGCCGATGGGCATGCTTGCCGGTGCCGGGGCCGGCGCCTACCTCGGCGCTCTGGCCGGCGCCCTGCGCGCCGCCGAGGCGCCCGAGCCGGCCAAGGCCAGCAAGGATGCGCCGGCCGAACCGCCGGCCGGGCCGATGGTGGCGGTGAACGTGGAAAAGCCCGGCGCAGAAGCCGCCGCCGTCACCATCCTCGGCCGCTGCCATGCGCGCCAGATCGACCGTGCCAGCGGCGAATGGCGGGATGGCGACTGGCTGGATTTCGACCCGCGCGAACCCATCCAGACCCTGCTGCGCCAGGGCCAGGGCCGGTGAGCGGCGCCGGCGCGCGCGAGGGCGATGCCCTCCACGTCTCCGACGTCACCATGTTCTATGCCGCCCGTAGCGGCGGCATACGCCGCTACCTGCAGGAAAAGCGGCGCTGGCTGCAGGCGCAGCCCGGCTTCCGCCACTCGCTGGTGCTGCCGCGCCATGCCGCCGCCGGCGAATCCACGGTGGAAGTGCCCAGCCTGCCGCTGCCCTTCTCCCACGGCTACCGCCTGCCGCTGGCGCGCCGCGCCGCCGCCCGCGCGCTGGTGGAGTTGCGGCCGGACGTGATCGAGGCCGGCGACCCCTACCGCCTCGCCTGGGCGGCGGTGGATGCCGGCCAGACGCTGGGCGTACCGGTGGTCGGCTTCTACCACTCCGACATGCCGCGGGTGGTCGGCAAGGCCTGCGGCGCCGCCGCCGAGCGCCTGGCCGAGGCCTACACCCGCCGCCTCTACAGCCGCTTCGACTTAGTACTGGCGCCCAGCGCGTGCATGGTGCAGCGCCTGCGCGAGCTCGGCCTGCCGCGGGTGGAACGCCAGGCGCTGGGGGTGGACAGCCGCGTCTTCCACCCTACGCGCCGCAGCCAGGGCTGGCGCCTGCGCCTGGGCGCCGGCCCGCGCGACCGCCTGCTCGTCTTCGTCGGCCGCTTCGCCACCGAAAAGAACCTGCCGGTGCTCCACGCCATGCTGGAGCGCCTCGGCCCCGGCCATATCCTGGTGCTGGTCGGCAGCGGCACCCCACCGCCGGAACACCGCGCGGTAAAGGTGGTGCCTTTCATCGCCGATCCGGCGCGGCTGGCCGGGCTGATCGCCAGTTGCGATCTCTTCGTCCATGCCGGTGATCAGGAAACCTTCGGCCTCGCCCCGCTGGAAGCCATGGCCTGCGGCCTGCCGGTGGTGGCCGCCCGCGCCGGCGGACTGGCGGAGCTGGTGGATGACAGCGTCGGCTGCGCCGTTCCGCTGCCCGGCGGCGACACCTGGGCCGACACCCTGGCCAGCGGCATGGCGGCGGCGGTGAAGCGGCTGTGCGCCGATGGCCTGCAGCCGCTGCGCGAAGCCGCCCGCCGCCGCGCCGAGAGCTACGACTGGGAGCGCATCCTGCCCGGCATCGCCGCCCGCTACGCCGCCCTCGGCCGCCACCGCGAACTGCCGCTGCCCGGCCTGGAGTTGGAGCAGCACGAGGTGGCTCAGCCCGAGATGGGCCAGCCCGTAATGGGCCAGCCCAAGATGGGCCAGCCCGGACTACCCTGAGCACATGGACAGCGACGGCGGCTCACCCTCCACCCTGGCCCCGGCCGGCCCCCCGACGCTGCCGGGCGGACAGCCGCGCGCCCATGCCTTCCCGCCCTCCTTACCCCTTTCCGAGCCCAGCCACGACCGACGGTGAACACCCTGCACAGCCCCGACCGGGCCAGCGCGCCCGGCCCCACGCTCTTTCCCGCCCCGCCCGCCGTCTGCGTCGCCATGCACGACGTCGCCCCGGCCACCTGGCCGCGCTGCGCCAGCCTGCTGAAGGCCATGGGCGAAGTCGCACCGCTGCCCTTCACCCTGCTGGTGGTGCCCAACTACCACCGCCTGGGCGACCGGGTGCCGGACTGGTACGACCAGGCGCTGCGCGAGCACCTCGACCGCGGCGACGAACTCGCGCTGCACGGCTACGCCCACCAGGACGAAGCGCCGCCGCCGCGCACGCCGCGCCAATGGTGGCGCCGGCGCATCATGACCGCCGCCGAGGGCGAGTTCTCCGCGCTGGATGCCAGCGCCGCCCGCAACCGCCTGGGCGCCGGCCTGGGCTGGTGCCGCCACCACGGCTGGCCGGTGGAAGGCTTCGTCGCCCCCGCCTGGCTGCTCAGCCCCGGCACCTGGCAGGCGCTTGAGAACACCGATTTCAGCTACACCACCACCACCCACGCCTTCCACCTGCTGCACCCGCGGCGCAGCGTGGAAATGCCGGCCATCGCCTACAGCACCCGCAGCCGCGCCCGCCTCGGCTTGTCCCTCGCCTGGCACGGCCTGCGCCGGCCGCCGCAATCGGCCATCGTGCGCATCGCCCTGCATCCGGCGGACGCGGACCATCCGGCGGTGATCCGCCAGTTGCAGGGACTGCTGGAGAAATTGCTGAAGAACAGGATGGCGCTGACCAAGCGCACCCTGGCCGCCGCCCTGCTCGGCCGGCGGCCACAGCCGGATCATTGACCCTGCATTGGATGAACCCAGCAGCCCTTCGGGCCGGGGCTCTCGGCCATGCCCCGGATGCCGCCCGCAGCGCATCTACACCGGCAACACCACCGATAGCGAGATCAAGGCCAGCGCGGCCCCCAGGGTGGCGCCGGCGAGCACATCGCTCGGGTAGTGCAGCCCCAGCACCACCCGCAGCACCGCCGTCAGCACGGCGAAGCCGGCCAGCGCCAGGCCCAGCGCCGGGAAATAGGCGGAGGCGATGATGGCGAAGGCCACCGCATGCATGGTGTGGCCGGAGGGAAAGCTGAACTCGTCCAACGGCCGGGCGCAGACGGTAAGCCCGGCCAGCCGCACGCAGGGCCGCGGCCGGCCGGCGCGGCGCTTGATCAACAAATAAAGGGCGACGCCGATCAACGCCACCACGCCCATATGCAACGCGCAGCGCACGCCGACGTGCCCCGGCAGCAGCAGCAAGCCGAGGATGAGGACGCCCCACAGTTCGCCGTCGCCCATGCGGCTCACTACCCGTGCCAGCCACAGGCAGGGGCGGTAGGCCAGCACGCGGTTCAGCCTGACGACGCAGGCGCCGTCGAAGGCAAGCAGGCGGCCCAGCCGCTCAAGCGAGGCCGGCTGCATGGCGGTAGTGACACACGCCGGCAGCGCAAGCCACCAGGTGGGCCTCGAACTCGCCGAGTATCACCGGCCAGGCGAGCTGCCGCGCGGTGCTGAGGGCGGCATCGGCCAGCAGGCGGCGTTCGCGGTCCTGCGTCGCCAGCACGCGGGCGGCGCCGATGAAGGCACTTTCCGCCAGCGCGGCGGCGGCCCGAGTGTCGCCCTGCGGCGGCGGCAACACCCGCGCGCTCAGGCGGTCGGCCAGGTGCTGGTGGGTGGCGCCGATGTCGAAGGCGACGATGGGCAAGGCGCTCGCCATCGCCTCCACCACCACGTTGCCGAAGGTTTCGCTGAGGCTGGGGAAGAGGAAGAGATCGGCGGAGGCGTAATGCTGGGACAACGCCTCGCCGCGCTGTACGCCGGCGAAGATCTCGCCCGGCGCATCCCGCTCCAGGTCCGGCCGCAGCGGGCCGTCGCCCACCCAGATCAGGCGCGCGTCCGGCCGCTCGCGGCGGATGGCGTGGAAGGCCTCGCGCACCAGCGCCGGGTTCTTCTCCGGCGCCAGCCGGCCGACATGCAGCACCGCCAGCTGGCCCTCGCCCAGCCCCCACTGCGCCCGCAGGCCGGCGCTGCGGTGCCGGGGCGAGAACTGCTCGCCATCCACCCCACGGCCGACGATGGTGAGGTTGCGGTACCCCTGGCCGGCCATCTCCGCCGCCAGCGCGCGGGTGGGCACGAAGGTGCTATCGCAGCGGTTGTGGAAGGTGCGCAGCGCGCCGCCGATCAGGCTCCCCAGCCTGCCCAGCCGGTAGTAGCCGCTGTATTTCTCGAAGTGGGTACGGTAGTCGCTGGTCACCGGCACATCGAGCTGGCGCGCGGCAAACAGCGCCGCCCAGCCCAGCGGGCCTTCGGTGACGATGTGCACCACGTCCGGCCGCGCCTTGCGCCAGCGCCGCAGCAGGCGGAGCACCGCCGGCATGCCGAACTGCAGGCCGGGGTAACGCGGCAGCGGGAAACCGCGCACCAGCAGCGTCGCCTCGTCCTCCACATCCCCCGCCTGCCGCGGCCGTACCAGATCCACCTTGTGTCCGCGGCCGCGCAGATAGCGCACCGTGCGTTCCACCGTGAGCGCCACACCGTTCAGTTCCGGCGGGTAGGTCTCTGTCACCACCGCGATGGACAAGCGGGTTCTATCCATATTGTTTTCTCCTGCGCGCCGCAGCGCGTGTCTCTGCCTAGAGGACTCACCGGCGTGCCGCTGCCGGTGGGCGAGAGAGCGGAGGCAATCGACGTGCCCAAGGCGGGACACGGGCTGGCGCGAACCGGGCGGCAGCGTCGGAGTTGGTTCCACCCCTGCCGCTGCCCCGGCTGCGGCGCAGCATTGGCGGCAAAGCGCCGCGGTTTTTCCGCCCCAAGCGGTGAAGCAGGCAAGGCGGGAAAAAAATACACCTGGCTGTCGAAATTGCCGGTGGAAAAGCCGGGGGCGCGCTCCAGGGCGCCCTCCATGACTCCCATGGCCCTTCGCGCCAGCGGCATCTGCACTTGCACCCTTGTGCTTCCGGCCGGGCCTGACCACCCACCTGAACCCGCATGCGCGCCACGCTACCTGCTTCCCCAACGGGCAGCCCCTGCCAGCCAGGGCACGCCCATTGCAGGGCGCCCGCCATCGTGGCCAACAAGGACTGTTCATGAGCAAGCCGAGCGAGACCGATAGCGAGTTCACCGAATTCGAACCCGAGGTCCCGGAGATTCTGAAATGGGTGCTGCCCTGCCAGGGCTGTGCCCCTTGCGCGCCGCTGCTGCGGGCGGACGACGCCCATCCGCGCCGCGCCCGTAGCCGCACCGCCGCCCGCGGCCGGCGCCTGGGCCGCGGCCTGCGCCGGGTGGCGCGCTGAGGCGGAGGGATACGGCTTGCGCCCCACCGCTCCCCTGCAGCTCGGCGACAAGGGCGGCAGCCCGGCCGCCAGCGGCATGCTGCCGCCCGCCGGTATCCCGCCGGGTCTGGGCGGCATCGCCGCCACCGCCGCGGTGGCCGCCGACCTTCGTGCCGAAGAAGCGCCCGCCGGCCGGCCGGAAAGCCTGTTCGTGCCCGGCCACAATTGCTGCACCGTGGCCCGCGCCCACCGCGCCGGCATGGTGGTGGATGGCGAGGAATACTTCCGCGCCTTCGCCCGTGCCGCCGAGCGCGCCAGCCGCTCCATCACCATCCTGGCGTGGGACTTCAACAGCAACACCTGCCTGCATTTCGACAACGAGCCGCCGGTGCCCGGCATGCCGGAGCGCCTGGGCGACTTCCTCAACTGGCTGGTGAAGCGCCGCCACGGCCTGCAGGTGCACATCCTGGACTGGGACTACCCGATGGTGTTCGGCACCGACCGGGAATTCCCGCCGCTCTACGGCCTGGGCTGGGAGCCGCATCGCCGGGTGCATCTGGCCTATGACGACACCCATCCGCTGGGTGCCTCGCATCACCAGAAGATCGTCGTCATCGACGACGCCCTCGCCTTCATCGGCGGCTTCGACCTCACAGTGCGGCGCTGGGACACCTGCGATCACCGCGCCGACGACCCGCGCCGCGACTGCGCCGGCAAGCCCTACCCGCCCTTCCACGACATGATGCTGGCGGTGGATGGCGAGGCCGCGCGGGTGCTGGCCGGCGTGGTGCGGGCGCGCTGGGAGGCGGCCATCGGCCATCCCCTGCCCCCGCCACCGCGGCATGCCGAGGTCGCCGCCGACGGTGGCCCCTGGCCGGAAGGGCTGGAGGTGGCCTTCTCCGACATCGACATCGCCATCGCCCGCACCCTGCCGGAGCGCCCCGCCCAACCGCCGGTGCGCGAGGTGGAAAAGCTCTACCTGGACATGGTGGCCGCCGCCCGCCGCTGCATCTACGTGGAGAACCAGTACTTCACCGCCGGCGGCATCGGCGAGGCGCTGGCCACGCGGCTGGAGGAAGAGGACGGCCCGGAGATCGTGGTGGTGGTGCGCCTGTTCAGCCACGGCTGGCTGGAAGAACACACCATGCACGTGCTGCGCGCCCGGCTGGTGCAGCGCCTGCGCGCCGCCGACCGCCACGGCCGCTTCCACATCTACTACCCGCATGTGGATGGCCTGGCCGAGCGCACCTGCATAGACCTGCACGCCAAGCTGATGATCGTGGACGACGAGCTCCTGCGCATCGGCTCCGCCAACCTGTGCAACCGCTCCATGGGCATGGACAGCGAGTGCGACGCCGCGCTGGAAGCCCGTGGCGACACCCGCATCGCCACCGCCATCGCCGCCTACCGCAACCGCCTGCTGGCGGAGCACCTGGAATGCGCGCCGGAAACGGTGGATGCGGCGGTACGCCGCCACGGCAGCCTCGCCGCCGCCATCACCGCCCTGGCCGGCCGCTGCCGCACACTGAAACCCCTGGAAGACCAGCCGGACTGGCCGCAGACCGTGCTGGACTTCGCCCGCGTCGGCGATCCCAGCAAACCGGTATCGCTGGAGCGGCTGATCGAGGAGTTCAGCCCGGAAAGCCTCATCGCCCGCAGCCCGGAGTACGCGGCGGGCGCATCCGGCACCGCCGGGGGCACCCCCGCCAGCAAGGGCGAACCCGGCCTGCTGCCCGGCGTGCCGCGGCCGCGCCGCATGCACCCGCTGCGGCGGCTGGCGGTGCGCATCGCCGCCATCAGCCTGGTGCTGATCGCGCTCACCGCGGTGTGGCAATACACGCCGCTGGCGCAGTGGGTGAATGCCGAGCGCGTCACCCAGTGGGCGCGGGAGTTCGCCGACCGGCCGTGGGCGCCCCTCCTCATCCTGCTCGCCTACACCCCGGCCTGCGTGCTGATGTTCCCGCGGCCACTGATCACGCTGGCGGCGGTGGTGGCCTTCGGCCCCATCCTCGGCTTCGTCTATTCCCTCTCCGGCATCCTGCTGGCGGCCTTCTTCACCTACGTCGCCGGCATGGCGATGCCGCAGGAAACGGTGCACAACCTCGCCGGCCGCAAGCTTCGCCACATCGCCGAAACCCTGCGGCGGCGCGGCGTGATCGCCATCACCGCGCTGCGCCTGGTGCCGATCGCGCCCTTCGCGGTCGAAGGCGTGGTCGCCGCCGCCATCGGCATCCGGCTGCTGCCCTTCATGCTGGGCACGATGTTCGGCATGTTGCCCGGCACCCTGGCCACCACCGTGTTCGGCGATCAGCTGCAATCCGCGCTGCGCGATCCCTCGCGGGTGAATTACGGCCTCATCGCCGCCGCAGTGGCCGGCGTCGTCCTCATCACCCTGGCGGTGCGCCGCTGGCTGGTCTCCGAGCACCGCACCCACGCCCATGGCAACCCAGGCCAGCAGCCTCGCTAACTGGCGCAACCTGGACCTCGCCCTGGGCGAGGACTGCCTGCGCATCGCCTCCTACAACGTGCACCGCTGCGTCGGCCGCGACCGCCGCTGCGACGTCGCCCGCGTCGGCCAGGTGATACGCGAACTGGGCTGCGACATCGTCGGCCTGCAGGAGGTGGACAGCCGCTCCGACGGCCGCCACGACTCCATGCAGCTGGACTTCCTCGCCGCGCAGACCGGCATGGAACCCATCGCCGGCCACACCATCATTCGCCACGAAGGCAGCTACGGCAATGCGATGCTCACCCGCCGCAAGGTGCTCGCGGTGCGCCGCCACGACCTCAGCTACCGCAGCCGCGAACCGCGCGGCGCGCTGGATGTGGACCTGGACGTGGCTGGCGAAACCGTGCGCGTCATCGTCACCCACCTCGGCCTGCGTCCGGCGGAGCGCCGCTACCAGGTGCAGCAGATGCTCAGGCTGCTGCACGACATCCCGCCCGCGCAGTCGGTGGTGGTGCTGGGCGACATCAACGAATGGCTGCCCATGGGCCGCCCGCTGCGCTGGATGAACAAGCTGCTCGGCCACTCCCCGGCCGAACGCTCCTTCCCCTCCGGCCTGCCGCTGTTCGCGCTGGACCGCGTCTGGGTCCGCCCCCGCCACACCCTGCTCGCCTTCGAAACCCACCGCAGCCCCTGTTCCCGCATCGCCTCCGACCACCTGCCGGTGAAAGCCATCGTCGCCCCGGCAGTACCGCCGGCCAGCGCGCTGGTGGAGCATGTGCCGCCGCAGCGGCAGGCGCGGTCAGCCTGAACACGAGCGCAGGTGCTGCATCCTCCGCACCCCTGCGGTCCTGGCTATCAAGCCGGCAGGGGCTTCGACAAGCTCAGGCCGACCGGTTGGGGTCTCCGGCCACCGGCCTTCTCTTCTCCCTGCAAGCTCTCGCGCAACCCTGCTCGCTGGACCATGAGCCGAATAAGCCGCACAATCGACTCACCCAATGAGCCGATTAGACCCTCGTAATCGGCTCAAAACGAGAGCCTTTCCCCGATGCACACCCCTCCCTGGATCTGGCAGCAACCCGATTGGCCACGGTTCAGCTGGCAAGCCGAAGCGCTTGCGCCGCTGCTGCGCGCCTGCACCCAGGGCCAGGGGCGCCTGCTGGGCATGGCCGGCGCGATCGGTGCCGACGTCGAGGCCCAGAACAATCTGGACGCCCTGCTGCAGAACATCATCACCTCCTCGGCCATCGAGGGCGAACAGCTGAATGTCGGCTCGGTGCGTTCTTCCCTCGCCCGCCGCCTGGGCCTGGACGACAGCGGCAAACCCAGCCCCCTCAGCGAGGGGCTGGCCGAGTTGTCGCTGGACGCCACCCGCCATCCCGATCAGCCGCTCACCCTGGAACGCCTCTACCGCTGGCATCGCTGGCTGTTCCCGGCCGAAGAGCTGCAGCTCACCCGCATCCGCGTCGGCGAACTGCGCGGCGACGAAGCCATGCAGATCGTCTCCGGCCGGCTCGACCGGCCCACCGTACATTTCCAGGCCCCACCGCGCGCCGGCCTGGAACAGCAGCTGGACGATTTCGTCGCCTGGTTCGAGGCCAGCCGTGGCGACACCGGCCTGGACCCGATGCTGCGCGCCGGCATCGCCCACTTCTGGTTCGTTACCCTGCACCCCTTCGACGACGGCAACGGCCGCCTGACCCGCGCCCTGACCGATCTCGCGCTGGCCCAGGACGAACCGCAGGCAATCCGCTTCCACGCCCTGTCGGCCAGCATCCTCGACCAGCGCGCCGCCTACTACCGCATCCTCGAAACCTCCCAGAAAGGCGGACTCGATCTCACCGCATGGCTGGAGTGGTTCCTGCAGACCCTGCTGCGCAGCCTGGAACAAGCCCTGGCCCGCATAGACCGGGTGCTGGCCAAGGCGCGCTTCTGGCAGAGCCACAGGCACGAAGGCCTGTCCGCCGAACAGGTCAAGGTGCTCAACCGCCTGCTGGATGGTGGCGAGCGCGGCTTCGAGGACGGCATCAGCGCCGCCCAGTACAAGGCGGTGGCGCAAGTCTCCAAGGCCACCGCCACCCGCCACCTGGCCGATCTGCTCGCCAAGGGCTGCCTGGTCCGCCTGCCGGGCGGCGGACGCAGCACGCGATACGGGCTCTGCGGATCAGGTTGCCTTGTCTCCAGCACACAAACCGCAGCGTCCGAAGAGAGTCGGCCACGCACCTGATCAACGACTGAATCCCTAAGGACGGAAGCCCCAGAGCGAACAATCGCGGCAATTGCGCTATCAGGGTGCTCAGCCTTGACGCACAAGTCTGGTCACAAGGCCGTCAAGCTTCTTGCTGTGAAAAAGGTCAATGCACTTCATCGTGTTGAAACCGGATTTGATGGAGCCGCTGTAGTTACGGCTCGCATATTCCAGCGCCAATTCCCGAACCGCGTCGTACGCTTCGATCCTCTGCCGGCCAAACTCGAGATATGCGCTGGCAGTTGCATTCGCATCTTCTCTATCCCCCGCATCCTTGGCGACTGCTGCAAGGCAGACACTTAAAGCCCAGTTCTTCAGCAGCGTCTTTTGAGAATAGGTACCGGTCATCGGAGACAAATACGCCTCCGGCGGCTTCTGCTGCCCATAAGCCGGCGGCAAGCCACAGACAAGAATCACGACACTCAGAACGAGGGAAATGGGTTTCAGCGTAGCAGCCATATCGAAGCCGTTTGTGGGACGAAGTAACCGTTTTCCGGGTCACCCATCAGGTGACATGAATCAGAGCAGGTGCTGCCATTCCAAAGAGTCACATGGCCCCGCGCATTACCCCAGCCATCCCCCTTGATTACGATTATGCCTTGCAAACCCTTGAAGTCCGCTGGCTGGGGTGATCTTGCTGTCTTGTCAGGCTTGCCGAATTTGCGCTCCAGATAAGCCATCATGTCATTGACGCGATAAATGTACTGAAAGCCGTCGCCTCCACTGACTGTTGCATACAAATGGCTTTTCGAGATGGGAAAGCCCGTCCTGTTCAGGACATAACTCATGCGAATTGGGCAGGCGTTTTCAAAACCGCCGATTGTCATTTCGGTGTTCTTCTGGACAACACCACCAATCTTCTTGCCAACCTCGGAAACGGGAACACGTACCACCATGAAGGCGGCCCACGCGTCCTTGAATAAGGGTCTATTTCCAATAATCATTTCAAGACAGCGCTCCCCCGATGTTCCCCTTCAATGACCAGCTTGTGATTTGGATGCAGCCCAGCATGGCCTCAATCCTCCCAAAGGAGGATTCTGAATATATCCAAAATGGATATAAATTGAAATTTCCATCATAGCTCCCCCCATTTCCTCGACCTCTTGTCCCCTTGGCCCTTCAGCCGGGCACGCGGTTCTCATGCATCAAGGCAGGCAATTCCGCCCATCGACCGGAGACAGCCATGCCTCGGCATCACATTGAAGTTCCACGCACTCTCAGGCGCTCGCCGCCCAAGGCGCAGCGCACCTATGCGAAGACGCTGGAGAACGCCGAGCGCGAGTACGGCGCCGGCGAGCGCGCCGGGCGTACCGCGATCGCGGCGCTGAAGCGCGGTTTCGAGAAGGTCGGCGATCACTGGGAGGCAAAGAAGCAGTCCGGCCCCTCGGACCCGCGGGCCGAGCATTCCACCGCCGAGAAACGCCAGGGCAAGGGCGAGACTTTCGGTGGCGTGGATTACCACGGCCACACCCGCCAGGAGCTGTACGAGCGTGCGCGGGATCTCGGCATCCGCGGGCGTTCGAGCATGAACAAGGCGGAGCTGGCGCGGGCGATTGCCAGGCGCCAGGGGTGACAAGGGGCCGGCTTCCACGGAAATGGAAGCCGGGGCGGACCTCGCCCGCCGGGTGAGACGCCTGCACGATGCGCGGTGGCGAAGGGGCCGGAGCCTGCCCGCGCGAGCAGGAGGCGGGTGCGGCCGCTCCACGATGGCCGGCCCGCGGGCAATCCACCGTGGAGCGCATTCGGAATCAACCCGGCAACGAAACAAGAGACACCGTTCGCTCTGAGCGTGTCGAAGGGCATTGCAGGAAGTCGGCTTCGGCAAGCCTGTCCTGAATCTGCCGAAGGACTCGGCCCGAACGGCTGTCTCGGGTATTCGATTGCGCCGGGTCGATTGCCGGGTCAATAGTCAGCGCATGTCCTCAAAACTCGTAGCGCAGATTGGCCATGACGCTGCGGGGCGCGCCCCAGTAGACCGTGTTGTAGCTGCCGATGCCGGCGTAGTAGTGCTTGTCGAACAGGTTGTCGATGTTGAAGGTGGCCTTGGTGCGGGCGTTCAGCTGGACGGTGGCGACCAGCCCCACGACTGCGTAGCCGGGCTGTTCGAAGCGCCTGCTCGCGCCGGCGATGGTCTGGTTGAAGTAGGTGCCGCTTTGCCACTGGACGTTGCCGCCTACGCTGACCTGGTGCAAGGCGCCCGGCAGGCGGTACAGGGTCGACAGCTTGAAGAGCCTTTCCGGCTGCGTGGCGCTCACCCGGTGGCCATCGGCGTCGCGGGGCTGGATGTAGGTGATGCCGCTGCCCAGTTGCCAGCCCGGCAGCACCTCGCCGAAGAGTTCGAGCTCCACGCCCTTGGTGGTCACGCCCTGCATCGCCACCTGGGCCACGCCGCCGCTGGGGCGCATCGCGCCGCTGGGGTCATTCACCGCGTAGTTGTCCTGCTCGAGCTGGAACAGGGCCACGCTGGCGTTCAGCCTGCCGCCGTAGTAGCTGCCCTTGGCGCCGATTTCATAGCTTTCGCCCGTCAGCGGGTCCAGCTGCCGTTCGTTGGCGTCGTAGCTGTAGGCCTGCGGCTTGAAGACGTCGGTGTACGAGGCATAGACGGTGTGATGCTGGTCGATGTCGAAGGTGATGCCGGCGTAGGGAATGACTTTCTGATCGATGTCGGTGGAATAGCTGGCGCGGGCGTTGCTGGCGAAGACGCTGTCGAGCTTCCAGGAGTAGTCGGTGGCGCGGGCACCGAGGATCAGCGACAGCCTGTCGGTCGGCTTCAGCACGGTGGCCAGGTAGGCAATCTTCTGGTGGGCGGTGACCGTGGGTGTCCACCACCAGTTGTACGAGCCCGGTTCGGTCGCGTTGTTGTTCCACTGGAAGGCGTCCGGGATCGAGGCGTCGGTCGCGCCGTCGCTGCGGCTCGATTTGGCTTTGGTGTGGGCGGCGGTGTACCCCAGCACGAGCTTGTGCTCCCGGCCCAGCAGCGAGTACTGGCCGGAGAGCTGCAAGTCGAAGTTGTCCTCCGTCGTGTCCGTATCGAAACGGGCCGCCGTGCCGGCGATATAGCCATGCGCAACGCTGTGCGTAGTGGCGTTGATGGTGCCGCTTATGCCGGCGATGACTTCACGCGACGTGTACTTGCGCTGCCCGACGTGGGCCTTGAGGTTCCAGCCGCTGCCGAAGTCGTGCTCCAGCGTGGCGAACAGGTGCTGGGTGTCCTGGTCGCGGTAGGACCAGCGGTCGGCGGCGTTCGTCGAGCGGGAAAGCCGGGCGGGCGTTCCGTCCGAGTAGAACGCCGGCAGGTGGGCATTCGTGGTCGCGTCGCCCTTGTTCTTCTGCACATTGACGCCCAGCGACAAGGTGGTCGATGCGGCCAGATCGGCCTCGACGATGCCGTACACCAGCTCCTGACGGGTCTTCAGGTAGTCGATGAAGCTGCGGCTGTCCTGCACCGCGGCGACGAGACGGCCACGGATGCGCCCGTCGGCAGTCAAGGGGCTGGAGAGGTCGACTTCCGAGCGGTAGTTGTCCCAGGAGCCCGCGCCGATGGACGCATGGCCCTGGAAATCGGCCGTGGGACGCTTGCGCACCAGGTTGACGACGCCTGACGGATAACCCGAGCCGTTCACCAGGCCGGTAGCGCCCTTGAGAATTTCGACGCGGTCGTAGATGGCCGAGTCGGTGATGCTGTAGTTGTCGCGCACATTGCCGCCAGCGGAGGACAGGCTGGACACGCCGTCGAACTGGAAGTTCTCGACCTGGAAGCCGCGGGCATAGAAGCTGTAGCCCTCGGTATTGTCGCGGTTGACGGTGATGCCAGGCGCCTGGCGGAGGGCGTCCGCGATACCGGTCAGCCCCTGGTCGTCCATCTGCTGGCGGGTGATGACGGTTACCGACTGCGGCGTCTCCCGCTGCGTCAGATCGAGCTTGGTCGCGGTCTTGGTGGAGCGGGTGGTGTAGCTGCCGCTGCCTTCGGTCGCGCCGCTGCGGTCGACGGCGGCGCTCACGGTCACCGGCGCCAGCACGGCGGCGTCACCGCCCGGTGCCCGTTCCAGCGTGTATCCATTCCCCTGCCGCACCGCCACCAGCCCGCTGCCGGCCAGCAGCCGGCCCAGCGCCTGCTCGGCGCTGTAGCGCCCCTGCACGCCGGGGCTGTGCCTGCCGCCGCCGGCAATTTCCGGGATGAAGGACACATTGATGCGGGTCTGCGCGGAGAACGCCGTCAGCGCGCTCTGCAAGGGGCCTGCGGGGATCGCGAAGTCGAAGGCGGCGTCCTGCGCCTGCGCGGCGGTAGGCAACCCCAGCGCTGCGCCGGTGACACCAAGGCAGGCGAGGTGCAGGGCGAGTACAAGCGGGCGCAGCGGTTTGGGCGGGTGTTTGCTCATGTTGCGGGTTCCTCGAAGAGTGAGTGGCATGGGGCGCATGGGGCGCTCATGCCTTCAAGTCGTTCGAGGAACACGAATCAACAACACCTGCGGAAAATATTTCGCCATGCCCTCAGGCGGCGGTGACGCGCACCCAGTAGCGGCTGCGGGAGACGACCCGGATGGGCAGGACGGCAGACAGGTTCTGCAGCACGCCAGGGATGTCGTCGAGCTGGAAAACCCCGGACACGGTGAGCTGGGCGATGGCCGGATCGCAGCCGAGGTGGCCCCTCTGGTGGCGCGCCAGTTCGTCGATGACACGGCCTAGCGGCCAGTTGTCCACCGCCAGCAGGCCCTTGGCCCAGGCGTCGGCATTGGCTTCGAGCGGCGCAGCGGCCTGTGTTTCCGTGGCGGTGAAACGGGCTTGTTCGCCGGCATGCAGCAGCAAGGCACCCGTGCCGGCCAGCGGGCGGATTTCCACCGCGTGCTGGAACACCTGGACCAGGCTGTCTCCGTCATCGATGCGTACCGCGAAGCGTGTGCCCAGGGCGCGGATGCTGCCGTGCCGGGTGCGGACGATGAAGGGCCGCCGCTGCGGATCGGGCGCCGTGGTGACGAGGATTTCGCCCTGGTGCAGGCGGATTTCGCGCAGGCTGGCGTCGTAGTACACATCCAGCGCGGTGGCGGTGTTGAGCCGCAGCTGCCCCCCGTCGGCCAGGATGATTTCGGCGCGTTCGCCGGTACCGGTGCGATGCGTCGCCGCCAGGGCCTGAATGGTCTCCTTTTCCCGCCAGGCCAGCGTGCCGCTGCCGCCGGCCATCAACAGTACGGTGAGCGTCTTGAGCATCTGCCGCCGCGTGCTGCGCGCGGAATGGAAGGTGTCGCGGCTGACCGGGTCCGGCAATCTGTCGAAGGTCTGCTGCAGGCGCTGGACCCGCTCCCAGGCTTGATGGTGCATGGGATCCAGCGTCAGCCAGCGGGCGTGCGCCTGATGGACCGGATCGCCGGGCTGGGCGGCACGCAGGTCCAGGTACCAGCTCGCCGCCTGCTCCAGCGTGGCGGCGTCCGGCCGCGCGAGCGCCTCACTCATCCATCAGGGCCAGGCACTGGGCCATGGCGCGGATGAAGTGCTTGCGCACGGTGTTGGCGGACAAGCCCATCTGGCGGCCGACTTCGGCCAGGCTAAGGCCATCGAGCTGCACGCGCAGGAAGATGTCGCGCGAGCGCTCGCCGAGCTGGTCGAGCAGGCGGTCGATTTCGAGCAGGGCCTCGATGATCTGCTGCCGCGTCTCCGGCGAAGAATGGCAGGCCGCCTCGGTCTGCACCGCCAGGGTTTCAGCGTAGGCACGCTCGATGGCGCGGCGGCGGAACAGGTCCACCACCAGGCTGCGGGCAATGCTGCTCAGGTAGGCGCGTGGCTCGCGCAACTCCTCGCTGCGGCGTTGCACCAGCACGCGCATGAACACGTCCTGCGCCAGATCGCTGGCCTGATCGGAGCAGTCCAGCCGGCGGCGTATCCAGGTGCGCAGCCAGCCATGATGAGTGCTGTAGATTTGCTCGAACTGGAGGTCGAATTCGGCGGAGCGGGTTTCCATGGCCGGCGGCGGATGCGTGAATTGGCCGAAGTATATAATGAGAATCATTCATGATTAAGCATTCTTGAATGATGCGCTTGCGTTTGTACCGGATGGACCGGGCCGCCCGCCGCCGCGCTCAGCTGTACTCCAGGTGCGTCGCTTTACCCCAGAACACCCGGTAGGCGAAGATGGTGTAGCCGATGATGAGTGGCAGCACGATGACCACGCCGACCAGGATGAAGCGCAGAGAACCAGGCGCGGCGGCGGCCTGCCAGACATCGATCCGCTGCGGCACGATCCAGGGGAAGAGGCTGTAGGCCAGGCCGTGGAAGGCGAGGATGAAGATCACCACGGTGGTGGCGAACGGCACCCAGGCCCAGGCCTGCCTGCCCTGCGCCAGCTGTGCCGGCAGCCGGCGCAGCACCACCGCGGTGAAGACGAAGAGCACCGCGGTGATCAGCGGTATCGGCGCGAGCAGGAAGATGTTGGGCACCTCGAACCATTTGTCGAAGATGGCGCGGCTCAGCAGCGGCGTGGCCACCGACACCGCGGCGATGCCGAAGGCGGTGAACCACAGCGCCCGCCAGCCCCAGCGCGCGGCGCGTATCTGCAGCTCGCCCTCGGTCTTGATCAACAGCCAGCCAGCGCCCAGCAGGCAGTAGCCGGCGGTGAGGCCGAGGCCGATGAAGGCGGCGAAGAACATGTTGATGGCGCTGCGCTCGAAGCCCACCACCAGCAGGCCGACCATGTAGCCCTGCGCCAGCGCGGCGATCAGCGAGCCGGCGCAGAAGGCGCGGTTCCACCACGGCTTGTGGTGGGCCTGGGCCTTGACGCGGAAGTCGAAGGCCACGCCGCGCAGGATCAGGCCGGCGAGCATGGCCGCCACCGGCAGGTAGAGCGCGCCCATGACGACGCCGTGAGCGAGCGGAAAGGCGGTGAGCAGCACGCCCACGCCCAGCACCAGCCAGGTTTCGTTGGCATCCCAGAAGGGGCCGATGGAGGCGACCATGATGTCCTTGTCGTGCTCGTCGGCCACGCCCAGCAGCGCCCCCAGGCCGAGGTCGTAGCCGTCCAGCACCACGTAGATGACGATGGCCAGGCCCATCACCACCAGGAACACCAGCGGCAACCAGCCTGCGGGTTGGCTGAGGTCAGGCATCTCGCTTCTCCTCCGGCGACCGCGCGCCATCGTCCCTGGGCGACCGGCCGGCGCCATGCTGGGCGCGCTCCTTGTCCGCCACGCCGACGCCGGCGTGGAAGGGGTCGGCCACCGGGTTCATCTGCTTGGGCTGCTCGCTTTCGCCGGCCTTCTTCGCCAGGTGGAAGATCACCGAGATGAAGGCGGTCAGCAGCACCACGTAGAGGGAGAGATACATCGCCAGCGTGAGGCCGATGCGGCCGGGTGGCTGGTCGGTGGCGGCCTCGGCGGTGGTGAGCACGCCATACACCAGCCAGGGCTGGCGGCCGATTTCGGTGACGTACCAGCCGGCTACCAGCGCCACCCAGCCGGAAAAGGTCATCGCCACCAGCATGCCCAGGGCGAAGCGGCCGGGCTCGCCGCGGCGCTTGATCTGCAGCGCCGACAGCCAGGAGATGGCCAGCATCAGCAGGCCGACGCCCACCATCACCCGGAAGGCGAAGAACACCGGCTTCACCGGCGGATGCGCGCCGACGAAGTCATTGAGGCCGCGTATTTCGGCATCGAAGGAGTGGCCGAGGTAGAGCGAGGCCAAGCCGGGGATGGCGATCTCGTAGCGGTTGCTGCGGCTGGCTTCATCCGGCACCGCGAACAGCACTGCTGCGGCGCCGCGCTGGGTTTCCCAGATGCCCTCCATCGCCGCCAGCTTGGCCGGCTGGTGATGCAGGGTGTTGAGGCCGTGCAGGTCGCCCACCAGGATCTGCAGCGGAATCAGGATCGCGGCCAGGCGCACGCCGGTGCCCAGCGCCACCTTCACATCACCGCCGCGGTCGCCACGCCGCCAGCGCCAGGCGGAAATGCCGGCGACGAGGAAAGCGGCGGTAAGGCCGGAGGCCATCAGCATGTGGGCGAAGCGGTAGGGAAAGGACGGGCTGAACAGGATGGCCAGCCAGTCGGTGGGGTGGGCGCGGCCTTCTATCATCTCGAAGCCCACCGGCGTCTGCATCCAGGAGTTGAGCGCCAGTATCCAGAAGGCCGACAGCGTGGTGCCGGCGGCGACCAGGAAGGTGGAGAGGATATGCACCCGCCGGCTCACCCTGTGGGTGCCGAACAGCATGATGCCGAGGAAGCTCGCTTCCAGGAAAAAGGCGGTGAGCACCTCGTAGGCCAGCAGCGGCCCGGCGATGTTGCCCACGGTTTCCATGTAGCCCGGCCAGTTGGTGCCGAACTGGAAGCTCATGGTGACGCCGCTGACGATGCCCAGGGCGAAGGTAAGCGCGAAGATCTTGACCCAGAAGCGGTAGGCCCCCATCCAGGATTCATCCCCGCTGCGGTCGTAGCGCAGGCGGAAGTAGAGCAGCACCCAGGCAAGCGAGATGGTGATCGCCGGGAACAGGATGTGGAAAGTGATGTTGGCGGCGAACTGCAGCCGCGACAGCAGAACCGCGTCCAGGCCTTCCATCACCGCCCTATTCCTCCCTCAGCACGATTTCCGGCGCCACCGCGTGGGTGTGCTCATAGAGATCCTGGCAGCGCACGCAGCGCGCGGCGGTGGGCAGCGCCTCCAGGCGGGCGAAGGGAATGTCGTCGCCACAGGCGATGCAGATGCCGGCCTCGCCCTCGGCGATGCGGGCGCGGGCGGCCTCGATGTCGCGCAGCTCACGCACCTCGCGCACCACCGCGGCGTTCTCGTTGCCGCGCGCCAGCTCCACGTCGGCCTGGTCGGCTGCGTCGCCCACCGGCGTCGCCAGCCCCGGCTCGCTGCTGGCGCGCAGCCGGTCTACATGCTCGTGTATGCCGGACTTCAGGGCCTGCTCGCGCTTGTCCAGCAACTCGGCCAGGGTGCGCAGTTGCTGCTCGTTCAGGTCGCTCATGTCGTCCCCTCCTTTCGCGGTGGCGATTCCGCCGTGCGCCCCTGCGCCCGGTCTTGCGCCTGGAGCGGCCAACAGCAAGCCGGGTGCCCAGCCCGCGGGCGCCGACCGCGGCCGTCGGTGGCGATGTCTCGCCCGCCTCGCGACGGCTCCCCCTCTTTCTAGCTCACTTTGCGCATCCTGCCGGCTGGATTCATCGCGGCACCAGGGACTCGCCGCGCCCGGCAGGAGCTGGCGCCCAGCAGCACGCTACGCCCCCGTGGAGCCGGTAGTTTTTTCTCCGCCGTGCACATTTTTCACCGTCGATACAGCCGCTTCGGCCGCGTCCGGACTGCCTTGCGCCAAGGGAGAACGCCACGCGCTCATCCATGCCGGTTTGCGGCTGAAGCGCCATCACACGGCCCTGCGGCAATGCGGCAAACCAGCTCATCCGTGCGGCGGAACGACAGACGGCGGAGCGGCGGGCCTTCATGTTGCTGCGCAACGTGGAACAGCCCCGGCGCATGCGCTGGCGGCTGTCACCAGGGGCGGCGGGCCGCTCCGCCCGCTGCCGTTCAACTTGCACATCAGGAGATCAGACCATGGCTCAAACCTCTTCCAGCACCGCCAAGCGACAAGCCGACGCCACCCGCTACGGCAGCGCCATCGCCGGCAACCTGGCCACCACCACGCTGCGCAGCCTCGGCCAGTTCTACGACCTGCAGGCCGCCACCGCCCGCATCATGCTGCGCTCCCACATGCGCGCCCTGTCGGCCATGGGCCTGCCGGACTATTCCCGCCTGTTCCAGGTGGCGGATGACCGCGCCCTCACCCTGTTCTCCGCCGGCACCGACAACGCCCTGCGTTTCGCCGACCAGGCGGACGACACCCTGGGCCAGATCCACGGCCACTTCTCCCGCCTGCTGGAACAGCAGGCCATCGGCTTCACCGAGCGCTGGCAGAGCGGCCTGGAAGAGCTGCAGCAGCAAGCCGGCGAAAGCCTGCAGGAGTTGCAGGAACTGGCCCGCCAGCAGGCCGACGAGATGGCCCGCGCCACCGACTCCCTCACCGACATGACCCAGGCCACGCTGCGCGAAGGCGGCGAGCAGTTCCGCGCCACCGTGCGCCAGGGCCTGGAGCACAGCCGCGAACTCGCCAGTCGCCAGGTGGACGCCCTGCGCCGTGGCGGCGAGCGGCTGAACGAGAGCGCCCGCGGCGCGGTGCGCGAAGGCGCCGAGATCGCCAGCCAGGCGGGCGAAAGGGCAGCGAAGGCAGGCAAGGCGGCTTGAGGGTTCGGACCGGGCAGCCGTGGTTGCGCGGTTGAGCACGCCACGGCCGGTGTCGCCCGATATGGCGGAGGGTGCTTGCGGAAGTGCCCTTCGACAGGCTAGGGGAGAACGGCTTACGGGATGTCGGCACCGATGCGGGTTGCTGGCGCGGCGGGCTTCAGCCTGCGAGTTCGGACGGAGCTGGAGGGGTGATCGAGGCTGGGCGCCGCATATCAAGCGGCGGGGCTGCTGCGGCCTGGCGACTCGGTGCTCGTCCGGACCGGCTGGACGCCCTGCCCTGTCTGGTCTGCGGCCCAGCGCGGAATGCGTGGAAGCTGGTGCGCCCTCGCCACGAACACGAGACGGCCACGAAGGCAGCAAGACCGCCCCGGTACCGCGACGCGGCCACTACGCAGCCCGAAAGAAAGCACAAGCCTCGCCCTGGCGGACAAGCGCCGGGCCGGGATCCCCCCCGGAATCCCGGCCTATCCCGGCGACACCGGCGCTCAGGCCGGTCCGGAACGCCTCCCGCGTCCCGGCACGGGGGCGCCCACCCCCGTTTTCCCCCCTCTTGCACTTGTCGTTCCCGCACCCTTGGGCGCGGCGGCCGCGGATACATCGGCTGCGGCAGCAGCGCGGGCGGCGGACTCCGCCCTCCCCCTCGGACCGCGATCCCGCTTGGCGCTGGTGGAAGAAGCACGCCGGCCGCTGCCATGACTGCCGCCACGGCCGGCCGTCGCCCTGCCCCGCCGCTTGCCCGGCTTGCCGCCACCTGGCGGCTGGGGCTCGGTGCCATCTGTCGTCAGCCCGCCTTCTATCAGGCGCAGTTGCGGCCGGCCATTCGCATTGCAGGCAGCGGCGGCGCGGGCGGCTCTGGCCAGCCTGGCCGCCTTGCGGACGGCCGGGGCAGGAAGCCGGAAGGCGAGCACCTCCGCGTCCTTGCCGGCAGCTGGCGGCCCCTTGCGCCTGAGCGCCGCCACCTTGGCGCGCTGGGATGCGGATGAGGACAGGGATTGCACCGGGCTGCGGCCACGCCGGCCGGCTTTCGCCGGCGGCTTGGCGGCGTGCTTCGTTGAGGATTTCGCTGCCTGGGCCGCGCCCCTGCCCCGCGCCGGAGAAGCCCGTTTGCCGCGGGTTGAAGGGCGGGAGGATTTGCGCGCTCCGGCGGCGTCCGGCGAGGCGGCGGCCACACCGGCCTGCGCATTCAGCATCGGCAGTTCGCTGCCCGCCGGCCTGGGCCCGATCACATGCTCGGTGGCGGCTATCCACTCCCGCATCGCTTGCGACCACCACCAGGCGGCGGGCGCCAGCATGAAACCCCAGGCGCTCAGGGTGGCGCCGGTCGGCATCCGTGTCGCCGGGCCGCGCCAGACCACGTAGACGCGTTCATCGGCGATGCCGGCGCGGGCGATGCGCTCCCGCATCGGCGCCAGTTGTTCGTCGTCGGTAACCAGGCAATGAACGGTACAGGGCATATCCACCTCCTGCCGCCCCTCACGGGCGGTGCCGGAAAGCTTGCCCCCGGAGAGCAGCATGTTCCGCGCCAGTTCCGTGCCGTGCCCGGCCGGATTTACACCAGGAGACGAAATCCGGCGCCGAGCACCGTGCCGTAAACCGCGTGGGCGGCCAGCGCAACCAAGGGCGTACCGTAACCATAGTTGAGCGCGAGGAAACCGGGGGGCTCGAGGCGCCTGCGCACCCCGGCGCCGTCATGCTCCGAGGCCAGCCGCGGGTGGATATGGGAGAGCATCGGCAGGAATACGGTAAGACTTACCAGGCCATGCGCCAGCCCGGCCAGCAGGCCGGCGGACCAGCCGGCGCCGCTGCCACCAAAGGCAAAGGCGAAGTAGTAGAGGAAGGCGATGAGGCAACCGCCGGCGAAGTTGAGCAGGAAGCCCAGCAGGCTGGCGGCCTCGCGGTCGCCGGTGAACAGCGAGCCCAGCAGCAGCGGCAGATCCAGCCGCGACCAGCCGCGGAACTGGCTGACGAACATCAGCGAGCTCATCGCCAGGGTGGCGATCATCGCCCACACCAGGATGCCGAGCACCGCCAGGGCGACATCCACATCCATCGCCGCCCGCACGGAAAGCTGCGCCGCCTCGTTCATGGCTGTTCCTTCCCGGCTTGCGGACTGGCTTGCAGACCGGCCCGCGCATCGGCCTCCGGCTTGGCTTGCGGGTTTGGGCGCCCTCCGGCTGCATTGCCGCTGAGCGCCCCGCCCACGGCGCCGGGCTGCGGCGATTCGTCCTGGGCCACCCCATCCTCGACCCCATCCTCGAACTCGCCCTCGAACTCATCCGCGTACCGGTCGGTGCCCCGCCGCCTGCGCCGGGCCGCAGCGCCCTGGCCTGCCTTGATCCGGCCATCGCCCTCCGGCGCGGCGGCCAGCGCCAGCGCCGCCACTACCAGGCCGACATGGCTGAAGGCCTGGGGAAAGTTGCCCGCCGGTTCGCCGCTGTCCGGCGCCACGCCTTCGGCGAGCAGGCCGAGGTCGTTGGCGCGGGCGGCGAGGCGCTCGAAGATGTCGCGGGCCTGGTCGTATTCGCCCAGGCGCATCAGGTAATCCACCTGCCAGTAGCTGCACAGCAGAAAGGTTTCGTCCTCGCCGCCGACGCCGTCGTACTCGCTGCCCGGCGGGTAGCGGTACAGCAGCTCACCGCTGGAAAGCACTTTCCGGATGAGCGCCCAGGTGCCGCGCATGCGCGGGTGGTCGGCCGGCAGGTAGCCGTAGCGGGCGAGCAGCAGCAGGCTGGCATCCGGCGCGGTGCCGCCGTAGTAGCCGACGTAGCTGCCGAGGCCGGCGTCGTAGCCATGGGTTTCGATGTCCTCGCGGATGGCGGCGCGTTCGGCGCGCCAGACGTCCTCGTCCAGCTCCAGGCCGAGCTGGCGGTGCACCGCCAGCAACGCGTCCAGCGCCACCCAGCACATCACCTTGGAATGGGTGTTGTGCCGCCGCGGCAGGCGGATTTCCCAGATGCCGTTGTCCGGCTCGCGCCAGTGGCGGCGCACCGCTACGCCCAGGTCCAGCAGCAGGCGGCGCTCGTGGCCGTCCAGCTCGCCGCCCTGCTCCACGTAGCGGCGGGCGGTGAGCAGCACCTCGCCGTAGATATCCAGCTGCAACTGCTCCGCCGCCGCGTTGCCGATGCGTACCGGGCCCATGCCGCGGTAGCCCTCCAGGCTGGCGATGCGCTCTTGCGGCACCGGGTTGCCATGCACGTCGTACATCACATCCACCCGTGGCCGGGTGAGCCGGGTGGCGTGCAGCAGCCAGTCGATGAAGGCGGCGCTTTCGCTGCGGAAGCCGAGGTCCAGCAGGCATTGCAGCAGCATGGAGGTATCGCGCAGCCAGCAATAACGGTAGTCCCAGTTGCGATCGCCGCCCTGGTGCACCGGCAGCGAGGTGGTGGCGGCGGCGACCACCGCGCCCGAGAGCCGGTAAGTGAGCAGCTTCAGGGTGATGCAGCTGCGCAGCACCGCACCCCGGTATGGGCCGCGGTAGCCGCTATTGCCCGCCCAGTGCGTCCACCAGCGGCGGGTGCAGGCGATGCGCTCCGCCACCTCGCTGGCGGGCGCCAGCACGCAGATGCCGTCGCCGCCCCAGGCCATCGCCAGCCGGCAGCAATCACCTTCGCGCAGCAGGGTTTCGCCGCGCAGGCGGGCGCCGCCGGCCTCGGCCTGGAAGTCCATGTCGCCATACAGGTAGAGAGCGCCGCTGCCGGCGCTGCCGAAACCCTTGCCGGCGGAGACCTCGCAGTACCACCCAAGCCGGCCGCGCCGTTTCAGCCGCGCCGCGCGGGCGCCATAGCCGGGGCGCGGCTCGAATTCGGCCAGCAGCCGCACTTCGCCTTCCACGCATTCGGCCATGCGCAGCAGCTCGTGCTGCGGCTGCAGTTCTTCGGCGCCGGCGTCGTCCGGCAGCAGGGTCATCGCCTCGGTGACTTTGAGGATGCCGTCGCGGCAGTGGTAGGTGGTGACCAGCACCGCAGAGTCGCCGTCGTAGTGGCGGCGGCAGGAGAGGATGTCCGCCGGCCGCAGCAGGTAGCGGCCGCCGCGCGCTTTGTCCAGCAGCGCGGCGAACAGCGAGGGCGCGGAGAAGTGCGGCAGGCACAGCCAGTCGATGGAGCCGGTGCGTGACACCAGCGCGGCGCTGCGGCAGTCGCCGATGACGGCGTAGTCGGCAATGGCCGGATAGCCGTCGGCATCCTCTTCGGTCTTCCGGTGCGGGCTGGCGGCGGGGCGAGAGGCTGGGTGGGAGGCGGGTGGTGACATGCGCGCCGGACCTGCAATCGCCGCGCCCGGCACCGTCCGCGGGAACGTCGCTTGCACCCCCACCCGCAAGCCTTTCATGGAGAGCGGCATGGCACCGACTGTGGGCGACTATCTGTTGGAACGCCTTTCCGCCTGGGGGCTGCGGCGCATCTACGGTTATCCCGGCGACGGCATCAAGGGCGCTTTCGGCCGCCTCACCGCCAAATAGACCCTGGCCTGCTTCTCCGCCCTGCGCGGCGACCCGGACGCCAGGGCGCTCATCCTCGCCTCGCCGCGCGAGACCCGGGAGCACCTCTTCCCCATCGGCAAGGGCTGAGCCTTGGCCCTTCACCTGGACGGAGCGACCACCATGAGCGAACCGATAGGCAAGACGCGCTGGGCCATCGCCGAGGGTTACCTGCCGGAGCAGCGCGACGATGCCAGCCGCCAGCTCGTCAGCCACGAAACCGCCTGCCTGCTCAACACCGGCGACGAGGATGCCCATGTGCGCATCACCGTCTACTTCACCGACCGCGAGCCCGCCGGCCCCTACCGCGTCACCGTGCCGGCGCGGCGCACCCTGCACCTGCGCTTCAACGACCTGCGCGAGCCGGAGCCCATCCCGCTGGATACCGACTACGCCAGCCTGATCGAGTCCGACCGCCCCATCGTCGTCCAGCACACCCGGCTGGACGCCCGCCAGGCCGAACTCGCCCTGCTCAGCACCCTGGCCTACGCGGGCTGAGATTTCGCCGGGGATCAAGCCAAGCCCACGCCCGCTGATCCACGGACCCTGCGCATCCCGACCGCCCCTGGAGACCGCCATCATGCCGCCCCGCTCCATGCTTCCCCTCCCCTCCCCGCCCTGCCACTGTTCCCGCCGCCGGGCTGCTTCGGCTCATCGCCAGCCCGCCTGGCCGGCGCCCTGAACACCGCGGCCACCCAACTGCCCGGCTTGACGCGGCTGAACACCCGCTATGCCGGCGAACCCGGCGGCACCGGCGCCCCGCCGGAAGACGCACCGCGCCGCAGCCGCAGCGCAGCCGACCTCGCCTCGCAGGACGCCGCCGAACGCCGCCACCGCATCGTCATCGTCGGCGGTGGCGCCGGCGGGCTGGAGCTGGCCGCCCGCCTGGGCGACGACGCCGGCCGCCACGGCAAGGCCGAGATCGTGCTGGTGGATGCGGTGCTCACCCACATGTGGAAGCCGCTGCTGCACGAAGTGGCCGCCGGCACGCTGGGGCCGCAGGAGAACGAACTCAACTTCCTGCAGCAGGCCCGTCGCCACCACTTCCGCTTCCACCTCGGCCGGCTGGAAACGGTGGACCGGAAAGCCAGACAGACATGGCCACCCAGGCCGGCGACGACCTGCGCGGCCGCGGCGTGGACATCCGCCTCGGCGCCCGCGTCGCCGAAGTACGGCAAGACTGCGTGATGCTGAAGAGCGGCGAACGCATCCCGGCCGAACTCACCGTCTGGGCCGCCGGCGTACAGGGCCCGGAAGTGCTGCAGGGCCTGGACGGCCTGGAAACCAACCAGCGCCGCCAGCTGGTGGTCCATTCCACACTGCAGAGCACCCGCGACACCGGCATCTTCGCCCTAGGCGACTGCGCCGCCTGCCAGCCCGACCCGGACGGCCCGCCAGTGCCACCCAAGGCCCAGGCCGCCCAGCAGCAGGCCGAGCTGCTGGCGCGCTCGCTGCAGCGCCACGTCGCCGGCAGATCCCTGCTCAAGTTCCGCTACCAGGAACGCGGCAACCTCATCTCCCTCGGCCGCGACAAAGCCATCGGCAACGTGGAAGCCCCCACCGGCCGCCTCCACCTCCACGGCCGCTCCGCCCGCTTCGGCTACTGGGTGCTCCACCGCAAGCACCTCGCGGTAGTGCTGGGCAGCCTGCGCACCGCCTTCGTCACCCTGGGGCAATGGCTGAGCAAGCGCTCTCAGCCGAAGGTGAAGTTGCATTGAAAGAACCGGAGGGCCGCTGGTCTGCGCCCTCGTGACGCCTGTGGCTATGGTCTGGAGCACTGCCGCAGTGGTACGCAAGACAGATGTTTCAGCACAACACTTCACTGCGGGATTCGATATCCGCAGGTAGCGGCCGGGAAGCCGAACCAGACTCCACCGCGCGGATCTGACCATGCTCCATCCGGATCACGCGGTCAGCCAGATGGAAGTAGCGGTCATCGTGGGAAATCACCAGCACCGCCTTGCCCATGGCTTTCAGCTCCGGCAGGAGCTCGCGGTAAAACACTTCCTTGAATACCGGGTCCTGGTCCGCCGCCCACTCATCGAAGACGAGGAAAGGCCGATCCTCCAGGTAGGCCACCACCAGCGCCAGGCGCTTGCGTTGCCCCTGCGAAAGCGAGCGCGTGGTGAATGCGCCGTCGCGCACCTGCACCTTGTTCTGTAGATGGAGTTTGGCAAGAAGGGCGTTGCCCTTGGCATCCAGTTCTGCGGATGCACTGTCGAGCATGTGTTCGAACAGATGGAAGTCCGAAAAGATCGCCGAGAACATCTGGCGATAGCGGTCGCGCTCGGCATCGCCGATGGGCTCGCCGTTGAGCAGAATTACCCCCTGCTCCGGCCGGTACAAGCCCACCAGCAATTTGGCCAATGAGGTCTTGCCGCTGCCGTTGCCCCCCACCAGGTAGGTGATCTCACCAGGAGAGAACGTCAGGTCGACAGGGCCAAGGGTGAACAGATCGTCCACGCCTTCGTGGTAGTAACGATGACTGATGCCTTGCAGCACCAGGCTCTCCAGGCGCGGCACGGACTCCGGCAGCGCATCGCTCCCGGTCTGTTCGAGTTGCAGCGTGATCTCGTCGATGCGATCCCCGGAAACCTTCGCCAGGTTGGCGCGCGGCAAGGCCATCAGCAGGCTTTCGAGCGGCGCCACCATATAAACGAAAACCAGCGCGAAGCCGGTCATGATGCGTCCCCGGTCTGGTACGTCACCGACCAGTGCGAACAGCACCAGCCCGATGAAGCCATAGATCAGGAAGTTGCCCCAGGCCGAGGACACCAGAAACACCGACATGCCGAACGCGCGCTCGCGCCGTACCGTCTCGATCGAACTGCCCAGCACATCGCGGGAGAAGCGAGAACGCTTCGCGGCATGCAAACGCAACTCCTTGGCCCCCTCCACCAATGAGCGGAAGTGATCGAAGAGACGGTCCTGTTCCTTGGCGGCCGCGTCCAGGTGGCGAATCGCCCGCAAGTGCGCCAGGTGATAGCCCAGCGAGCCCAGCCCGATGACCAGCACGGCAGCCAGGAACACCTGCCAGGAGAGCCAGGCCATGTAGACCAGGCACCCTGAAACGATGATCGCGTTGACCAGGATGGTCGGAAAACTCACGAAGAACTCTGCCACGCGTGCGCTGTGCTCGGAGAGGGCTGATTGAACCTTCGGCCCGCCAATCTCCTCAAGCCGCCGAAAGTCAGCCGCAATCACCCTCGCGGAGATGAAGCGCCGCAGATCGGCATGGGCACGCTGGTTCAGGCGCTCGAACAGCACGGATGCAAGCATCTGGGTCAGCATCGCCGCCACCGCGAAGGCCGCGAAGCGCCAGGCCAGCACCATGCGCTCCTCCGAAGATGTCGCCGTCAAAGCCCCATTTATCTGCGTGAGAAGCAGCACACTGCACACGCCACTGGTAACGCTGGCCAACGCTGCAGCGATCAGCAGCTTGCGCGACTGTTGGATCAGATAGAGAAGCAAAGCGGTTCACCTTGGCAAGGAATAGGAGATGCAGGAGGAGCTCGCGCATCGGCGGGTTCTGAAACCGCTAACACCTAGACGCATGGCCCGGGCATTTGTTTAGGTGTACATCCACCCCGCCAAAACGTCATGGGTGCATGAAACCTCAACCCCAGCTCTCCGCCCCGCCCAAATCTCGCCACCGAAGGAACAGCACCGATGCGGAGGCTCTGCAATGATTCCCCTGCTATCCCCTCTGTTCCAGGGTGAATTGGCCGCCCATGGAGAAACACTCGAATGCGCCGCTCACTGGCCGGCTGCAGCCATTCCCATCTCCCGCCTGGCAAACGACGACTCAATGCTGGCCGATGCCATTCGAAGCTATGCGACTCATCTTGGCGTAACAGGCAACGACCTGCGGGCCGCGGCCTCTGCCTGGAGCCTGAGCTATCTGTGGACCTTGCTGCCTGCGGTGACCGCCGCGGCAAGCGTGCTGCAGCACCAATTCCCGATGCATGCAGCGGATGTGGCACTGAGTCTGAACGATGCCAACGCCCCCACCCGCTTTCATATCACGCACGAGGGGCATGCGCTGCCGGGTAGCCCGCCGACCGACCGCTACGGCCCCTTGCTGGACGAACACCTGGCCCCGCTCTTCAAGGCCATCAACCGGCAGACCCGCCTTCCGCAGAAAATTCTCTGGGGCAACGTAGCCCGCTATCTGGAGGTTATTCTCGATCAAGCACTGGCGCTGACCGGCAATGCCGAACACATTGCAGAGGACCGGGAAGTATTGCTGCTGCACCCGGCACGCCCTGATGGGCAACCCAATCCCCTTTACGGCCGGCAGCGCATGTCGATACATGTCGAGAACGGGCTGGCCGCCCCCATCATGCTGTATCGCCAGTGCTGCCTGCTCTATCGCCTACCCGGCCAGAGCTATTGCGACCCTTGCCCACTGGCACCGGAACATCGTGGGGCGACGAAATAGGAGATAGAGGAGATAGCCGGCGATACCGTGAGAGCCCGCAAGGCCATCTCCCCATGCGCTGCGGCTCTTGCCGGCCGAACCGCGACCACCTCATACATCGCGGCCCCAGGTCGGCAAGAGACGCCATGGATCAGGGGGCGAGCACCGTCCGACTGAGTCCTGGATCACGCCTGATCTCATCCTCCCTGAAGGGGAAACGCAGCCAGGCCTTGCGGGCATAGCGTGCAACCGGGGCCTCGCCCTGGCCGCCGGCCACCGCGGCTTCGTCCTGGCCATGGGCAAGCAAGGTGTAAGCCTCCACTCCGGATGGGCCGAAACGCACGACTTGAAGGAAGCTGTTCGCCAAGGAATCCGGCCCCATGCGGTTGCTGCCATCATCATTGCAGGCGACGGTGAAATACCCGGCCAAGTCGCATCCGCCATAGATCGGAAAACGACGCCCACCGCTTTCCACGAAGCGATCCGCCTCCAACGCTCCGTCCAGCGGCCACCCCTTGGCAGCAAACTCCACTACCGTCACCGCCAATGCCTTGGCTGCCGCCCCCTCCTCCATCCGCAGCTTGCGAGGCGTATCCAGGGGCGCCTCGCGGGAGAATGCGACGCTGTAGTGATCGGCGCCTGGAGTGGGTTGGAGACGTGCCCAGAGCGCCTCCCACAGCAGGGTGCCGCGATCACCCGCTCCGGCCTGATTCGACCAGCGGCGCAGGACGGCGCAGGCTCGTCCAATGTCAACCGTGCGCGCTATCGCAGCCGCTTGTCCCTCTACCTCCAACCCAGCCGCCTTCAGTGTGCCGGCCTCTACTTGAATCTCCGTTTGGGCGCATGCCTGCGCAAGAACTTCGTCCTTGAACAGCTCGGCGGAGTAGGCTCGCGGTCTCAACACCTCCTTCATCACCCGGCCGCTCAGAGCCTTGGCTGACGAAGCCCGGCCTCGAATCAGGTCAAGTGCGATGTGATGCCCCAATCTCCCTCGCAAGCTCAGCGGCTGGCCCTCGCCACCAAGCACCGCTGAAAACCCCTCCAGCGGCTGATGCACATTGCTGAGCCAGTAGCTGTCGTTCATGTTTGCCACATAGTCTTCGCGCAGCAGCCAGGGCATTGCCGCAACCGGCATGGCGCCTGCCTGAACGGCGGCCGGATCCACGCGCCAATCGCACTCCGAGCGGCTGCCATCGAGAACGGGAATGAGCGGGTCCAGATTCACGAAACCCATTGCCAGCGGTGTCAGGCAAGCCTTGCGCAGATCGTCGGGAACGTTAGGTACTGCACCGACATCGCCATACCAAACCCGACCATCTTTCCGTCCGATCGCCACCGTATTGACCCAGGGAACCGCTGCCTCGCGGCGCTGGATGGCAATGAAGTCATCCAGTGATTTCGCCTGGTTCCAGTAGAAAAAATTCCGGAAAACACGGAAGTTCTCTGCATTCACATCCAGCATGACCATCGCATGCTCACTCCCCCAGCCAAAGGCTGTGTGGAAGTGGCCGAGATCCACCACCGGCCCCTGGCGCGTTCGGTAGAAGGTACGCGTCAAGTGGCGGACACTTCCGTCCTCAGCCCGCGCATCGATAGTGACCTCGCGTGCCGTCATCGCCTCGATCCTTCCATCCACCTGATAGCGTGTCGGATCAGCCGCATCCAAAGTCACATCGAACAGGCCAAGGCGACGCGCTGCCGACACGGTGTGGCTCCAGGCCACATGATCGTTGAATCCGATCATGACCACCGGCACTCCCAGGAAAGTGACGCCCGCCACATCGACCTGTCCTGGAATCGTCAGGTGCATCTGGTAGAAGCGATCCGGGCCGCCCCAGTACCAGTGGGGATTGCCGAACAACACGGCGCCATCCCCCCCCGTGGCCTCGCGACCAAAAGCCAGGACATTGCTGCCAATGCCAGGCTGCGTGCCGATCCGGTGGGCAAGCTGGCGGCGCAGGGCCTCCTCGCCGGAATCGGATACCTCCACAGACTTCGCCGGTTCTGCATTGGCCATCTCGGTGACGAACTTGGCATAGCCCGCGGCGATCTGGGCCGCATACATGCGCCGATGGATGTCATCCACCGTGATGTCCCGAACCCACGGTTGCCCCAGGCAAGTCCGGCCTTCCACCGAAACACGGCCGTTGCGGGCATCCGCCAGATAGCGGTTATAACCAATGGCAAAACCTTCGATGAGTTCGCTCAAGGACGGCGGGTGTTCTTTCCGATAGTTCGCCCGTACTTCATCATCAGCAAAAGCACGGAAAAAAAAGTCCAGATCGACATTCTTCGGTCTTCCGAAGGTGGAATCCCGTGCCGGCCGGCCATCCGCACCGAAAAACCAGGACCGCCGCCCCTCGTAGGTAACGAACGCTTCGGCCAAGGTGCACAACGCGTCCTGCGCCTGGACATAGCCGACGCCGATCCCGAGTTCCCGCCAACTGTGAGCCCGCAGATGGGGAATGCCATCCGTGGTGCGCCGGATTTCGACGCCCGTTACAGGCGATCGGGCCGACGGTAGCGGCTCCTTCGCATACGCCATTCCAGCAAACCACACCAGCCCGCCGCATAGCATCACTGCCCAGACCTGCCATGCAAGTACCCCTCTCCTACCGCCCAGCAAGCCACTCACGAAGAACATGCTTCAAATCCTTCCAGTACGTTCACCACATTGACGCCAATGTCCTCGACCGCATAGCCGCCCTCCAGCACAAAAACCGTGGGCAAGCCGGCGCGGGCGATGTCTTCACCGACCCGGAGGTAATCTTCACGACGCAATCGAAATCCGGAGATGGGGTCGGCCTCGAAGGTATCGACCCCCAAGGACACCACCAAGGCATCAGCGCCAAAGTCGCCGATGGCAAGCAACGCATCCGCCAGCGCCGCGCGCCAGACAGGAAACGCCGTTCCCCTCGGCAATGGGATATTCAAGTTGAAGCCCGATCCGGCCCCAGCGCCTGACTCGTCGGCATAGCCCAGGTAGAAGGGATACTCAGTCCGGGGGTCGCCATGAATGCTGGCGAAGAAAACATCTGCACGCTCGTAGAAAAGGCCTTGCGTGCCATTACCGTGGTGATAATCGATGTCCAGTACGGCAACCCGATCAGCGCCACCGTCACGCAGAGACTGTGCCGCAAGCGCGGCATTGTTCAAGAAACAGTAGCCCCCGAAGAAGTCTCGGCCAGCATGGTGGCCGGGTGGCCGAGTCAGCGCAAAAGTCGCGCCGGCACCGGAGCAGACGCGTTTGGCGGCAGACAGGGCACACGCCGCACCACCGCGTGCAGCCTGCCATGTACCGCTGGTGAGCGGCGTCCCTGCATCAAATGAGAATAGGCCCATGCGCGCGGCAAAATTCTCGGGCAGCACGTCGCTGCGGTGCTGCCGCACCGGCCAGACCGAAGGCAGTGCATCCCGATCGCGGTGGGCGGGATTCAGGGTGACCCACTCGTCCCAGGCGCCACGAAGGAAATCGACGTAGCGTGGCGCATGAATCTGGTGCAGCGCGGAATCGTCGCACGGTGAAGGCTCCTCCAGGCGTCCGAATTGACGGTAGCGGAGTTCCTCCAATACACATTCGACGCGGGTTGCCACCTCGAAGCAAGACACCAACTCGCCCCGAAACATCTCCAGCTTGCCCTGATGATGGATGTGCTCAGCGTTGTAGAACGTAATCATGCCGGCTGATGCACAACGACATCAGACAACCCGGCCATCTGTGCCAGTCCACCAAACAAGGCCGGGAAGAGGCTGTTATTGAAGTTGTTCCAGCGTAGCTCCAGGATGGTGTCCTGCGGATCGATGCGGGTATTGAGCACGTCGAAGATGACTTCACCGGAATCAATGCCGTTGTCGACGTAGTGGAATGATCCCCCCGTCATGTCCACCACGGGTACCGGCCTGGTCTCCATCGTCAGCCAGTCCACCACCTTCTGCCCCCTTGCCCCATACAGTGCATCAAGGGTTGCGTAGGCTCCCCGGCGCTCGTAAGGCGATTCGATCCGGGTGATGCCGGGATGGATGTTGACGACCTTGCGATCGAAAGGCGCTCCAGGGCGTATCAATTCATCGAGGATGACCAGCAACCCGTCAAGCACGACCAACTCCGCGCCCAGCGTCAAAAGCTTGTCCAGGAGGCGTGACTCGAATACATGCTTGCCATCAACACGGCCCGCTCCATCCAGAGGCAGCCTGCGATAGGTCGAGGGAATGGCGCACAGCAGGTCATTCACTCTCCGCCCGCCCACTTCCAGAGTCGGCGGATAGAACCACTGCTTTCCTGACTGATACGAGAAACCGTAACCCTCGACTCTCTCCCGATCCCTGGCTGAGCCCTCGTCATCGTCATAAATGACCGCTTCGAGAGAGTAAGCCTCCCCTAACTTCGTGCCATTCAAAGCCTCGACCAGATACTCAAGCGGCGACTTCATGTATCGCAGCCCGCCTTTGTATTCAATGTACTGCCCAGCCTTATCAGCCGCGGCATTCCTCAACGACCAGATATAAACGAGTCTCGTCTTCGCCATCTACGCCAACCAGGAATTACACAGAGGATCTGCAGATCAGTGCTCGCGGCCTTGATCCGTCGTTGGGGCCGCGCGCCTGCCGGATAGAAGATCACCCGACGGGTCAATGCACCCTCTTGTGCAAAGACGAAAAACCGATTGGATTGTTTAGGGGCTTTCTCTAAAAGCAAGCTCTCTTCACCGGAGCGCTCCCCAGGGTCGACTAAACAAATGCCGAATCAGCCCGTCTAGCCATCTGTAATCCAGCCGAACATCTGACCGGCAATTTGGCGCCACCTTGATGACGCCGATCAAACATGACAAAGGAGTTCAGCATGCTTATTCATGACTTCATCGGAATTGGCTTCGGCCCGTCCAACATCGCACTTGCCATCGCCTTGGACGAGAAGCGGCAGGCCGGGGCCCAAAACCTCAGCTCCTTGTTCATCGAACGGCAAAAAGGGTTTACCTGGCATCCGAACATGGTGCTCGATCACGCGCACATGCAAATCTCGTTTCTCAAGGATCTGGCCACGCTGCGCAATCCGACCAGCCGCTTCACCTTCGTCAACTACCTGCACGAAAAACAGCGCCTGCAGGACTTCATCAATCTCAAGACCTTTTTCCCGAGCAGGCACGAGTTCAGCGATTATTTCGCCTGGGCTGCAGCTCAGTTCGAAGACCGTTGCATCTATGGTGAAGATGTATTTGAAGTCTTGCCGGAAAAGCGCGGCGGTGAAATTTCCCTTCTCCGCGTGCGCTCACGCGACCAGGCTGGCGAAGTACACGAACGCCTGGCTCGCAATCTCGTTGTGAGTGTTGGCGGTACCGTGCATGTACCTGAGTGCTTCCGCCCCTTCAAGGATGATCCGCGAATCTTCCATTCCCACAATTACTTGGGCAGCATCGGAGCCAATGCTCAAGCTCAGAAGATCGCCGTCATCGGAGCCGGCCAAAGCGCTGCAGAGATCTTCATGGATCTCCACGGCCGTCCAAACGCGCCGCAGGTCGATCTCGTCGTACGCGCACTGACCATCAAACCGTCCGACGATAGTCCTTTCGTCAACGAAATCTTCAACGCCGATTTCGTCGACTACATGTATAACCGCACGCCAGCCGAACGCTCCGAGCTTCTGCGCGAATTCCGCCACGCTAACTACGCCTGCCCGGATCTGGAACTGATTCAGCAGATTTTCAAGCTTTTCTACGAGCAGAAGGTCAAGGCAGAAGCACGCCACCAGTTCCTGCGGCGGCATGAGATACGGGAAGTTCGTACCGCCGGCGATGGTGTTCACCTGACACTGCACGATCTGAACAACGAACAGAGCACCACCAACCGTTATGACGCAGTGGTGTTGGCGACCGGCTACGAGCGTCAATACCACAAGACCGTGCTCGCTTCCCTTGCACCCCACCTCGGCGACTTCGAGATCGACCGACACTATCGCCTCAAGACTTCCGCTGATTTCCGCCCCGCCATCTTTGTTCAGGGTGCCAGCGAACCGACGCACGGCCTGAGCGACACCTTGCTCTCCGTGACCGCGGTGCGCACCGGGGAGGTTACGCAGAGGCTGCTGGAGCAGTTCCCGGAAAAAATGACGCAAGCGGCTTGAGTGGGAGAGCGGACAGCCATGCAGCCCAATCGAATCGTAGAGTTTCCCGCGAACGCTTACGCGCCCGAACAATTCGCCAGCACATTACTGCACCGCGTAAGGCAGGTACTGCCCCGCATAGAAGAGCGCGCGGCACAGACCGAGAAAGACAGAGTAGTGCCGAGGGATAACATCAGGCTGCTGAAAGAGAGCGGCCTGCACCGCGTCTTCCTTCCCAAGGCCTACGGCGGCTATGAAGCATCCCTGCCGGAGTTCGCGCATTGCCTGGTCGAAGTTGCGAGCGCCTGCGCCAGCACGGCATGGGCCTTTGGCCTGATGTGCACCCATAACTACATGATTGCGCATTTCCCTAAACGGCTGCAGGAGGACATCTGGGGTTCTGACCCGGATGCTACCGCCAGCAGCAGTATTGCCCCTTTGGGCAAGTACGAGGAAGTCGATGGAGGCATCCTGCTTTCTGGCCAGTTCGGTTGGAGTAGTGGCTGCGACCACACGGAATGGGCCATTCTCGGCCTCAACCGCATGAATAGGCAGGGAGACAAAGTCTACAGCTTCGCCGTTCTCCCACTCAGCGAATGTGCAATCAAAGACGATTGGTTCTGCATGGCGATGTCTGGCAGCGGTTCGAAATCCATCGTCGTCGACAAAGTATTCGTGCCCGAGTACCGCATTCAAGCAATTAACGACATGTTGTATGAAGGGCGGTCAGCAGGTATTGCGGAACATGCGGACAGCAAGCTATTTCACTCCCCCTACCGTCCCTACTTCGCCAGCATTTTCGCAGCCGTTGGCCTGGGCATTGCCGAGAAAACCCTGCAGCTATTCATTGAAAAGAATAAAGACCGCAGGCACGCATACAGTGGCGTACCGATAGGGACCATGTCGCACATGCTGTTGCGGCTAGGCGAATCAACCCACCAGATCAAGGCGGCAAGAAGTTTGATGGAGCAATCCTGGCAGAACCATCAGCGACATGCCGAAGCCAGAAAATACCCGTCTCAACGTACCGCAGTGGAATGGCGGACAGAACAAGCCTACGCCATAAAAATGTGCACAGAAGCGGTCGACCGGCTATTCGTTGCCTCAGGCGGTTCGGCCTGGTTGGAACACAATCCTATGCAGCGTTTGTTCCGCGACATGCACATCACTGCATCGCACCCCTACACTAATTACGACCTATGCTTCCAGGCCATGGGCCGTGAGCAGATGGGGCTGGCACCGGACCCGACAACGACGCCTGCCCCCTAGCAGGGTGATGCAGAACCCGGCGAACGAACCAGAAAATCGGTAGTCATAGATCCGTCCCCGAACCTCCGGTCCTGACAGCGATGCGCGGCCAACTCGATCCCCAATCCAGGGCCATCGCATTTATTCATCATGAACCGGCGTGATCCCGAGCATCGCCATTCTGTAGCCGTCATCCCAGGCGGCCAGTTTGCGCTTCTTGGCGAGGCTGATCTTGCCGAAGGAGGCGGTCGCCGTTTCGACCTTCAGTAAGTTGAGCACGATCCGCTTGAGCCGGGAGAGGTTGTCGGCCGCATGGTCCTTGCGCACGGTGGCTGCGTCCTCACGGAAGCTCACGTCGAGCATCCAGTGCACGCCGTTCCCGATGCCCCAATGCGCCCGCACTGCACACGCGAAGGCTTCGGCACAGAGCATTCGGGAACTGATGTAGTAGCGGCGTTCGGGTGCCGACTCCTTGTCGCCGACCTTGCGCAGGGACTCGACCATGCCGAGCATGTGGCAGCCTGGCCAACGTTCGGTGCCGACTTCGCCCGCGTTGGGCGCGCCCCAGAAGCCCTGCCAGACGAAGCGCCCGTGGGATTGCTCTGCGCGCTGGGCGTAGTGCCCGGCCTGCTGCAATGCTTCGCGCTGGGCGAGGCCGAAGCGCGCCCGCAGCGCGCTTTGCAGGCCCGGTTGGTTGCCTTTGACGGCCAGCAGGTAGTCGGCTTTCTTCTCCAGAATTTTCGCGGCGATCTCGCTCTGGCAGCCCATCGCGTCGAGGCTGACCAGATAGCCTTTGATCAGCAGCGCATCAAGCAACTCGGGAATGGCGCTGATCTCGTTGCTCTTGCCATCGACCTTCTGCTGCCCAAGCACGAGGCCACAATCCGTCGCATACGCGCTCACCAGGTGAATCGGCCCCCGCTCCCCGTCGCCCGAGCCGCGCAGCGTCTTGCCATCGACCGCAAGCGTGCCGCAGCCCACCGCCGGAACGCGTCTTCGAATGTGCGCGGATCGAGGAGGCGAAACACCCGGTTGAAAGTGTCGTGCGACGGGATGCCCCCCGCGAGCTTCAGAAAGCGCTTGAGCCAAACCTCCTTGTGCTCGGCCCAGAACGCCATGTCCTCGAAACTGTTCATGTCGCACAGCACCGCACAGACGGCGATCGCCAGGATCTCCTGGAGGTCATGTCGATGTGCGTAGCCCGCTCGGCGCGGGTCCTCGATCTGGGCGAGACAACTCATCAAGGGCATCGGCGCCGGCGCTTCCATTCTCGTCGTCCAAAAAACGAGAGTAGATGCCTTTTGCGAGAGGGTCACAAGATGACTGTGCAAATGCTTGACCGGGAACGGCTTTCATCTGCGGGTCATGCGATTGGGATGAATCGGGTCGTCAGTGACAATTAAGTGCGTTCGCCCTGGCCTCCCTCCGGATCCGACAACGACCCCAGCACCGTAGAACGGAAACGAGCAATTATCAGCGGCCGGTGTCTACAGTCAGCCACGGCGGACACCTGGCCGCAGGCGCGCAGCACATCGTCATCACTCCCAGTCAAGCCCTGCAAAAAAAGGCACATCGCCAGCGACATATTTCCGCAAAACTGTCTGTAGCACTGTACTTTTTTTCGGGTTCGTTTGACATGGAGAGTAATACCCCTTCAAACCGAACCCGAGGAAAACCGCAATGCCCGCTTCGCACCCAGTCTCCCGCCAACCTCAACCCGTATCGGCCCACCGTCCCCTCATCCTGGCCCTGCGCCTTGCCTTCGGCGGCATTACCGGCACTGTAACAATCCTCCCGATGCCAGCACTCGCCCAGAGCCAGCACATCACCCACGAGTTCGACATCCCGGCCGGCCCGCTCGCCGCTACCTTGAACCGCATCGGCGAAACCACCGGCACCCTGCTCAGTTTCGACCCTGCCCAGGTCAAAGGCAAAACCGCAGCGGCCCTCAAAGGCCGTCTCACCACCCAAGAGGCACTGGCACAGGTGCTAACTGGCAGCGGGCTGAGCACAGTGGTCGAGGGAAAGACTATGGTTATCCGCCCGATCCCCGCCAGTAGCAGTGGGGAGGCGATGCTGGCACCACTGACGGTCAAGGCCCAGAGCGACAGAGACGGCACCACCGAAGGCACCGACTCCTTCACCACCCGCAGCATGTCCAGCGCCACCCACTTGCCGCTCTCCATGCGCGAGACGCCGCAGTCGGTGACGGTGCTGAGCAGTGCTCGGATCGAGGCCGATAATCTGGTCGATCTAACCGACATAGCCAACGCGACGCCGGGACTGACGCTTAATTCCAACGAAATCCGCCCCGTATTGCAATCGCGAGGTTATGCCATCGAAAGCGTGATGCAGGACGGCATTGCCACTCAACACGATTGGTATAACGGAGACTCGCCTGGCAACCTGGCCATGCAGGACCGTGTGGAGGTGGTGCGGGGCGCGACAGGGCTGACGCAGGGCGGTGGTTACCCATCCGCTGCCATCAACATGATCCGCAAGCGGCCCACTAGCACCTGGCAACTCAAGGGTTCTGCCAGTGCCGGCAGTTGGGACGACTACCGGCTGATGGCCGACGTCAGCGGTCCTTTGACGGAGTATGGAAACGTGCGCGGCCGCGCCGTCGCCTATGTTCAGGACGCCCGAGATTTCTATGACCTCGGGTTCAATGACAAGCAACTGTTCTATGTCACCGTCGATGTCGATCTGACCGAGCATACAACGCTCAATATCGGCTATTCCCACCTCTATTCCAACAAGAGTCTGGTTTGGGGTGGTCTGCCTACGAGCTATGGCTACCAACACCTCAACCTGTCACGCTCGACCTATGCTGGCGCTGACTGGGAGCACAACAAGAACGAGGCCGACACCTTCTATGCCAGCTTGGCGCACGATTTCGGTGAAGGCTGGAAGCTGAATTTCAATGGCACCTATGTGGATGGTCGCTATGGCATGCTGGCAACCTACTTGATCCCTACCCCTGCTGTCGGCGGTTATGGGCATGCATGGTGGGCAGTACAAACATCACGCACGCAGAAGGCTGCCGACCTCAATGTATCCGGCCCTGTTTCTTGGTTCGGGCGCAAGCACGACTTGGCGTTCGGCGCCACGGTCAACCGCCAGAATGGGCGCGCCTCTGATTGGTTCGGAGGCTGGGGCAATTCTGATCTGCTGACCAACGGCGTCGACCTGGCGACCTGGAACCACGTCATACCCCGACCCGACACCAGTAGCACGAGTCCCTATTTGGTCAAATATTCGACCTACTACAAGCAGGACAGCCTTTACTCCGCCGGCAAGTTCAGCATCGCCGACACGCTAGACCTGCTGCTGGGCGCGCGACTGGATTGGTACGACCGGGGGGATTCTTTGACCGCTACACCCTATTCGGAGAATGCTCACCTGACGAAATATGCTGGCCTGACCTGGAAATTCGCTGACCAGCACTCGACCTACGTCAGTTACTCCGATATTTTCCAGCCGCAGAATGTGCGCGACCCGAGTGGCAACCTGCTGGATCCCAAGGTCGGCGTGAATTATGAGATTGGAGTGAAAGGCGAGTACCTGGGCGGGGCACTCAACGGCAGCATCGCGCTGTTCCGCATCGACGAAAGCAACCGGCCTGTCTGGCTGGGCTTCGGCTTGCCTACATGTGCCGTCGAGGCCGAGTCTTGCTACTCTGCCGCCGATCAGGCCCGTACCGAGGGGGTGGATATCGAACTGCAAGGCGCCCTCACCTCAAATTGGCAGATCGGGGCCGGCCTCACCTGGTCCGAAACACGCTACCACAAGGACAACAGCAATCCAGCCAATGTTGGCAAGCGGCTCAATACCGCAGACCCGACCACGTTATTTAAACTGAGTACTCAATACAAGCTGTCCGGCACGCTGAACCGGCTGACCTTGGGTGGGCGGATCAACTGGCAGAGCAAAATCTACCAAGAAGAAGAGAACGCCTACGGCGAGAGGGTTCGTAACCAGCAGGACGCGCGCGCCATCGTGGATCTGTCAGCCACTTATCGCCTGACGAAGAACCTCAACGTCAAGCTCGACATCAACAACGTCTTCGACAAGGTCTATTACTCGAGCATCGGCTACGGCTGGTACTACAGTGCGACCGAGGCTTACGGCCGGCCGCGCAGCGCGCTGCTGACGCTGAATGCGAGCTACTGATGGCGGCGTCGAATAATGCATCCCGTTACACACAATTCGCCCCCCTCTGCTTACATGCCGAATAACCAACGGGGCAGGCGGATGAACTCAAGACGATAGAGCTGGGTGATCGGCGGCTGGCTGAACAAACGGGCGGCCCTGCTAGCCGAACGGCTAGGTCCGGAACAAGATCGCGGTAGCGACGCTCATTGCTGAACGCCCCCGCACAGATCCCCCCGTGCGCAATTCACGCACTGGGCTCCCACTCGGGTGTTTGACGGAGAACCGCTGGTCAGGCCACGGATGAAGGATTCGAGGCTGAGGGAGCCAGGCTGCAGCAATCTTCGTCATCCGCTCCCATGTCATGTTGTCCTTCTGGCTGCGCCGTCGAAGCGTGCGCCGCCAGAGGTCCGTGACGTGATAGCGGAAGGCTCCGAGTGCCCGGGAATTTGTGGGCACCGCGTGGTAGGCGAAGTATCCCGTGACCACACTCCTCAGCCACCGGCCTTGGGCCGGTATGGCATCGCGCATGCGGGCACGCAACTGCGTTTTGATTTCCTGAAGTGTTGCTCTCATACGGTCGCCCCGAGTCTTACGTTGAAGCTGGAAGGCTCCACGCCGGGACTTGCCACAGATGAAGACAAAGCCCAGGAAAGCAAAGGTTTCCGGCTTGCCCATACCAAGCCGCTTTCGTCGCGCCGCCGCAAAGCGGCCAAACTCCAGCAGCCGGGTCTTGCTCCCGTGAAGCTCAAGCGCAAATTGCTCGAGCCTCTGTCGCATCGCGTCCCAGAATCGCCGCGCATCAGCTTCGTGCTCAAAGCCGACCACGATGTCATCGGCGTAGCGCACGGCGATGACATTGCCGGTGGCTTCACGTCGTTGCCATTGCGCGGCCCAGAGGTCGAAGAGGTAGTGAAGGTAGACGTTTGCCAGCAGCGGTGAGATCACCGCCCCTTGCGGCGTCCCAGTCTCGCTGACACTCTACGCTCCATCGTCCAGGACGCCTGCCTTGAGCCATTTGCGCACAAGGCGGATGACGCGCCCGTCGCTGACACGATGTTCCAAAAACTTGAACAACCAGGTTTGGTCAATCTTGTCGAAGAAACTTCTGATGTCTGCGTCAAGAATCCAGTTCACCCGGGTGGTGCCGATTCCGAAGGCCAATGCATCGAGCGCATCGTGCTGACTGCGCCCAGGCCTGAATCCATACGAGAACCCGAGGAAGTCGCCCTCGTAGATCACGTTGAGCACCGCGACCATCGCGCGCTGAACGATTTTCTCTTCCAGTGCCGTGATCCTCAGGGGACGTTGTTTGCCGTCAGATTTTGGTATGAACCGCCGCTTGACGGGCAACGCCCGGTACGTGCCGCGTTGGACTCGCGCGTGTAGATCCTGAAGGTTGCCCTCCAATCCCTTCTCGTAGTCCTGCCATGTCACCCCGTCGACACCGGAGGCGGCACGGCGTTTGAGCGCCAAGAACGCGTTCCGTAGTAGATCGACCGTGACGTGGTGCAGCAGCGCTGTGAACTTCTCCTTCTTCCGCTGCCATGCAGCGTTCCGTACACGTTCCAGCCCAGGGCCATCGCATTTATTCATCATGAACCGGCGTGATCCTGAGCATCGCCATTCTGTAGCCGTCATCCCAGGCGGCCAGTTTGCGCTTCTTGGCGAGGCTGATCTTGCCGAAGGAGGCGGTCGCCGTTTCGACCTTCAGTAAGTTGAGCACGATCTGCTTGAGCCGGGAGAGGTTGTCGGCCGCATGGTCCTTGCGCACGGTGGCTGCGTCCTCACGGAAGCTCACGTCGAGCATCCAGTGCACGCCGTTCCCGATGCCCCAATGCGCCCGCACTGCACACGCGAAGGCTTCGGCACAGAGCATTCGGGAACTGATGTAGTAGCGGCGTTCGGGTGCCGACTCCTTGTCGCCGACCTTGCGCAGGGACTCGACCATGCCGAGCATGTGGCAGCCTGGCCAACGTTCGGTGCCGACTTCGCCCGCGTTGGGCGCGCCCCAGAAGCCCTGCCAGACGAAGCGCCCGTGGGATTGCTCTGCGCGCTGGGCGTAGTGCCCGGCCTGCTGCAATGCTTCGCGCTGGGCGAGGCCGAAGCGCGCCCGCAGCGCGCTTTGCAGGCCCGGTTGGTTGCCTTTGACGGCCAGCAGGTAGTCGGCTTTCTTCTCCAGAATTTTCGCGGCGATCTCGCTCTGGCAGCCCATCGCGTCGAGGCTGACCAGATAGCCTTTGATCAGCAGCGCATCAAGCAACTCGGGAATGGCGCTGATCTCGTTGCTCTTGCCATCGACCTTCTGCTGCCCAAGCACGAGGCCACAATCCGTCGCATACGCGCTCACCAGGTGAATCGGCCCCCGCTCCCCGTCGCCCGAGCCGCGCAGCGTCTTGCCATCGACCGCAAGCGTGCCGCAGCCCACCGCCGGAACGCGTCTTCGAATGTGCGCGGATCGAGGAGGCGAAACACCCGGTTGAAAGTGTCGTGCGACGGGATGCCCCCCGCGAGCTTCAGAAAGCGCTTGAGCCAAACCTCCTTGTGCTCGGCCCAGAACGCCATGTCCTCGAAACTGTTCATGTCGCACAGCACCGCACAGACGGCGATCGCCAGGATCTCCTGGAGGTCATGTCGATGTGCGTAGCCCGCTCGGCGCGGGTCCTCGATCTGGGCGAGACAACTCATCAAGGGCATCGGCGCCGGCGCTTCCATTCTCGTCGTCCAAAAAACGAGAGTAGATGCCTTTTGCGAGAGGGTCACAAGATGACTGTGCAAATGCTTGACCGGGAACGGCTTTCATCTGCGGGTCATGCGATTGGGATGAATCGGGTCGTCAGTGACAATTAAGTGCGTTCGCCCTGGCCACAGGGATAGTCTTCTCATTCGCACATCCGCCTCAATGAACTAATCAGTTCGCCAGAACTTATGATGCTTACGTGATCTTCGTCGAGCACCGTTTCGGTGACGCAGTCGCATCTCATCCAATTCCGGAATTTTGCAGAATCACCGTGAAGCTCTTTGCTCGCCCACCATATTTGCATTGGTGCCTGGAAGCAAGCGCCCGCACATTGGGTAGCGCGAGCCTTATAAATCAACCAAGAAGTGATAAACACATCCGACAGTTCCACATCGTTCAGGTTGAGAAACCCATTGTGAAAACCTACCGGGTATGTACTCCTAACATACTTTGTCAAGGTCTCCACCGCAGCCTTGTTACAATCAATTAAATCCAGCATGCCATTAACTGTCGCATCTGAAAGCAGTGCCTGATGCTTATCGGGATCTGTAATCCCAAGAATATATTGCTCAGAAAAACTCCTAAAGGTGCTATCCAGGATGTCGAACTCTTGAATGTAGGGATCAATCGCGCCGACCCACGCTACCTGCCTTCCTCGCGCCTCAAGAATATCTGCGACGAGAGGCGCTAGCGCCCCCCCCAATGACCAACCTGCAATTTTCAGCGCACCATCAGGTTGATAGGTATGGATTGTCGTGGCGTGCAGATGAGCCAGTTGATCAATATCGGCTGGAACTCGAGCGCTGTCGACGGGGAGTCCGATTACGGGGCAGGTATCCACTAGTGCCTTCCCCAAATGGAAATAATCTAGCACGCTTCCACGTCCTTCATGAATCATGAACAAAGGATACGCACCTACCATACTACGATTCAATGGCACGGTTATGGGGAAAGGATGTTTCCCCTGTGATCCATGGTATTCGGCGATGGTTTGCGTTTTCAGTAGAGTGCTGAGGTTGGCTGAGCGTCCCAAACCACTCTGCTCCATGCGACTTATTAGGGTCAGTGCTAGTAGCGAATGCCCGCCCAATTCGAAAAAGTTGTCGTGGCGCCCCACCCGCTCCACACCCAGCACCTCCCCCCAGATCCTGGCCAGCGCGGCTTCCACTTCGCCCTGCGGTGCTTCGTACGCCCGCTCGCTCTCGTACCCCGGCTCCGGCAGCGCCT
>Ga0206117_100166_pt1 | contig 102713 bp, 71 predicted proteins | sample 3A5Ametagenome_FD_177997 | JGI IMG/M metagenome (GOLD analysis project Ga0206117, IMG submission 177997) | Enriched microbial communities from leaf-cutter ant dump, University of Wisconsin, Madison, United States - 3A5A | ecosystem: Environmental > Terrestrial > Nest > Insects nest > Nest dump...
TCTTCAGCGGCTCGCTGCAGGTGAAGCGCAGGGTGTAGTGGAAGGTCCGGCTCAGGTACTCCTTGCCTTCGAAGGAGTAGACGTCGAGGAACTTGTCCTTGAGGTCGTCGACGCGCAGGTCGTAGGGGTTCTTATGGGTCGGAGGCGCGTAACGGCTGCGGTGCGGGTCCATGTTCGATTCCATTTCCATATATTTTTCATAACAAGCCGCGCTTCGAGAGAAAGCGAAGCCATGCCTTGATCAATCAACTGAAGAGGGACGCTCATTCCCGACGAACCAACGCCAACAAGATCCCCGAACGCGTCAATCCTGAGCAGCACAGGCGGCCCTACTGCGTCGCCTCGAACTGCAACACCACCCCCTCCTCCTCGTCATGCCCCAACACCAGCCGGCCCAGCGCCGCCCCTGCGGCCTGGCGCTGCAGCAACTGCTGGCCGAGCAGCGGCAGGATCTGCTGGTCGAGCAGGCTGTCGATATTGCGCGCGCCACTGTCGGGCAGCAGGCAGGCGGCGGCCAGGGCCTGGACCAGGGCTTCGTCGACCTGGCAGTCGAGGGCGTAATGGCGTTGCAGGCGCCCGGCGACCTTGGCCAGCTTGAGGCGCACGATGCGCGCCAGCGCGTCGGTCTCCAGCGGGCGATAGACCAGGGTCTGGAAACGCGCCAGCAAGGCCGGCTGGAAATGCTCGCGCAGGATCGGTCGCAGCAGCTCGTGCAGCGCCCTGTCCGTCGCCTGGGGCTGCGCCTGGAGAAACCCCTGGAGCAGGTCGCTGCCAAGGTTGGAGGTCATGAGGATGACGGTGTTGCGAAAGTCGATTTCGCGCCCTTCGCCATCGCGCATGAAGCCGCGATCGAAGACCTGGTAGAACAGGTTGAGCACGTCGCGGTGGGCCTTTTCCACTTCGTCGAGCAGGACCACGCTGTAGGGCCGCTGACGCACTGCTTCGGTAAGCACGCCGCCTTGGCCGTAACCGACGTAGCCCGGCGGCGAGCCCTTGAGCTGGCTGACGGTATGGGCTTCCTGGTACTCGGAAAGGTTGAGGGTGATCAGGGATTTCTCGCCGCCGAACAGACTGTCGGCCAGGGCCAGGGCGGTTTCGGTCTTGCCGACGCCACTGCTGCCCACCAGCAGGAACACCCCCAGTGGCGCCTGCTCCGCGCTGAGGCCGGTCTTCGCCGCGCGCAGGCGCCGGGCCAGGGCCGACAGGGCCTGGTCCTGGCCGACGATGCGCTCGCCCAGGCGCCGCTCCAGCGCCAGCAGGTCGGCCTGTTCGTCCTTGAGCAGGCTGCCCAGGGGCACGCCGGTCCAGTCGGCGACCACTTCGGCGACGCTGCGCACATCGACGTCGAGACACAGCAACGGTCGCTCGCCCTGCACCTCGCCCAGGCGGGCCTGCAACTGCGCGCACAGGTCGGGGCACGGCGGACAGGCCTGGCGCGCGTCGAGCAGTTGCCGGCTCAGTTCCAGCTCGTCCCGATACTGCTGCTCGAGGCACAGGCGCTGCTCTTGCAGTTCGCCGTCCTGCACGGCCAGTGCCGCGACACGCCCGGCGCTATCCGCACCGCCCAGGCGCGCGTCGTCCTCCAGGGCCTGGCGCTCCAGGCCCGATGCGGCCTGGCGGGCCTTGAGCCGGACCAGTGCCTGTGGCTCGCAATCCAGGCTCATGCGCACCCGGGCGCTGGCGGTGTCGAGCAGGTCGACGGCCTTGTCCGGCAGTTGCCGGCCAGTGAGATAACGCCGCGACAGGCTGACCGCCGCCTGTACCGCCGCGTCCTGGATGTGCACGCCGTGATGGCTGGCATAGCGCGCCTTGAGCCCGCGCAGCATCAGGCAGGCGCCGGCATCGTCCGGCTCGTCGACCTTGACCGGCTGGAAGCGTCGCTCCAGGGCTGCATCCCGTTCGAAATACTGCTTGTACTCGCTCCAGGTGGTGGCGGCGATGGTGCGCAGCTCGCCACGGGCCAGCGCCGGCTTGAGCAGGTTGGCCGCGTCGGCACCGCCGGCCTGGTTGCCGGCGCCGATCAGGGTATGGGCTTCGTCGATGAACAGCAGGATCGGACTGGGCGCCTGCTGCACCGCCTCGATGACCTGCTTCAGGCGCTGCTCGAACTCGCCCTTGACCCCGGCGCCGGCCTGCAGCAGGCCGAGGTCGAGCACGCGCACGGCCACCGACCTGAGGCTGTCCGGTACGTTGCCCTCGACGATGCGCAGGGCCAGACCCTCGACCAGGGCGGTCTTGCCCACGCCCGGCTCGCCGACCAGGATCGGGTTGTTCTTGCGCCGGCGACCGAGGATGTCGATCACCTGGCGGATTTCATCGTCACGGCCGAATACCGGATCGATGCGGCCCTGCGCCGCCTTGGCGGTCAGGTCCTGAGTGAATCTGTCCAGCAGCGCCGAGCCTTCCGGCACCGGCTGGGGGGGTGCGCAAGGTACCAGCGCGGTATCGGCAGCGTCGGCTGCGTCCTGCAGTTCGGGGCGCTCGTCGGAATGCTGGTCGAGCACGGTGAACAGCCGCTGCAGTTGCGTGCGGCCGACGCTGAGCAATGGCCAGGCGGCGTCGCAGGCCAGCAGGTCGGGGCTTTCCAGCAGGGCCTGGAGCAGATGCGCGGAACGCAGGCGCTCCTGGTCGTCGTCCAGCGAGGCCAGCAGCCAGGCGTTGCCGATCAGGCGTTGCAGGCGCGGACAGAGCTGCGGTTTGTCCTGCACGCTGCGCGGCAGGCTGTCGAGGTGGTCGAGCAGGCCGCGCCACAGCGCGTCCATGTCCCACTCGTAGCGCCGGGCGATCAGCACCAGGTCGCCCTCGCCCTCCTCCAGCAGCTTGAGTAGCCAGTGCTCGATGCTGATCCTGGCATGGGCTCGGCTCTGGCACAGCGAGGCCGCGGCACTCAGGGCCTGGGCACAATAGGGGTTGAGACGACGAAGCAGACGGGTCGAACTGAAGGCCATGGCAGGCATCCTTTGCGCGGGATTCGAGGCAGGGTGGAAAGCGGGAACGGGACCGCGGAGAAAGGGTCGAGCGCCCGGTCAGGGACGCTCGACGCGGGTCACTCGATCAAGCGGCGTCGCCCGGACGCTCGTTCCAGGCATCCGAGTGCACGATGTTGCCCTCCTTGTAGGCCCAGGTGATTTTCTCGTAGCGCAGCTGGACCTCCTCCAGATGGCTGTACGACTTGTTGCCGACGTTCTTGATGTCCAGCATCTTCGGCGCGACCCCTACCACCTTGACTTCGTCCAGGGTGACGCTGAAGTACTCGACTTCCTTGCCCGCCTCGCTGATCCGATAGAAGCGGAACAACGCGCTCTGCAGCGTCTGGCCGGAGGTGACGGCCTTGTACAGATAAGGGGTGCTGGCGTCGATTTCCTTGGTGAAGGTGAACGCCTCATGCGTCCGCGTACCCGTCAGCTTGCCGGTGTTGGCATCGGTCGGAATCGACAGGGCGTGGTCCAGCGCGACCACTTCGATACTGCCCTCACGTCCGCCCACGTTCACCGAACCCTTGAGTTCGCTACCGCCATCGTCCTTGAGCCAGAGATAAACCGGGATTGCCATATACAGCTCCTTAGTTCCTGAAATTGAATGTCGCACGCGCGACAGGGTTGTCAGCCGGACACCGACACGGCGGGCGCACAGGCCCCCTGTGCCGGTACCAGGCGGATATCGACACGACGGTTGCTCATGCGTCCGTCGTCGTGGTCATTGCTCGCGATCGGCTGGCTGGCGCCGAAGCCCTGGACCGCGAAACAGCTGTCGGGGAGGTCGCCCATGCGCTGCATCCAGTCGCGCACCGCCGCAGCGCGGGCGCGGGACAGGCGCAGGTTGTGCGGGTCGCTGCCGGTGGCATCGGTATGCCCGGCGATCACGATCAGCCAGCCGGGCTGGGCCTTGATGTCGACCAGGGCATTGATCAGCACCCGGGTGGACTCGGGACGCAGTTCGGCACTGCCCGAGGCGAACAGCGACAGGCTGTCCAGGCGCACGCTCTGCGCCACCTGGGCCGGCGCGCGCGGGGTCAGCGGCAGTCGGTGGTTCATCAGCACCTCCAGCAGTCGCGCCCGCGGCACGTCGCCCCGGTACAGGCCGAAGCCCAGGGACAGTGGCTCGCCCAGGCGGTGGTAGTGCTCCAGCAGCGCGGCATGCTGGCGCAGCAGGGCAAAAGCCTCCTCGCGCAAGGCATGGGCGGGTTGCTCGGCCCGCGACGGCGGCGCAATCGATGCGTAGCGCTGCAGGTCGGCAGCGACCTGGCGCAGCAGTTGCTGGTTGTTCCAGGCCGAACTGGCCAGGGCCAGCAGGCCGGCCACGGCGAAGATCCAGAGTGCGCGGATGCTCGCGCGCTGCCGCGGCGTGGCGCGCAGGCGCAGGGACAACTGCTCCAGCAGCGGATCCGGCGGGTCCAGCAATGCCGCACTGGCGACTCGGTCCCCGGCGTCCACCAGGGCCAGCCGGCACTGCAGCCATTGCTGCCACAGATTGCCGTCATGCTCGCCGGGCAGTTGCTCGACGAAGCTCACCCCGCAGGCGACCGGCGCCAGCGCGGCGAAGTGTCCGAGGACCTGCTCGCGCAGCCAGTCGGCCGTAGCGCCGAGGCGCACGCAGGTGTGCAGGCGCGCTTCGCCGGACAGGGTGTCGCCGGCCTGGCGCTGCCATTCGTGCAGCGGCGTGGCGGCCCCCGCGTCATGCACCTCGGCATCGGCCTGCGCGCCACGCCAGACGAACCATGGCCCCTGCCCTTGCGCCGCGCGCAGGTAGCTGGCGAGCAGCACCGGCAGGGCATGGCCCTGACGCCGCAACTGCAGCACCTGGTGGGCCGTGGCCCGGGCCTGCTCGTCGAGCTGGGTGCTGTCCCGGCAGTGCCCGGGACTGGCGATGAACAGCAGGCTCAACTGCCCGGCCCAACCGGGCCGACGCGCCAGCAACGCCGCCACCAGGGTCGGCAACTGGCGCGCCTCGGCCACGCCGAGGTAGCAGCCCCGGACCGTCATGCGCAGTTGCGGCCGGTCGCTGTCGCCGCCGGCGAACAGGGCCTCCTGGCCAGCACCACAGACCAGCACCACCGGCAGGCGGTAGCTGGCCGGTGGCAGGACCGCGCCATCGGCCAGTCGCAGGGCCTCGCGCAACTGCCCGGCCTCGCGCCCGGCGCGGCGCCAGCCCCAGGCCAGCAGCGCGGTGACCAGCACGGCGGCGAGCAGGCGCCCGCCGTCATGCACGGGCACGATGAGCAACAGGCCCAGGGCCAGCGCCGCTCCCCACAGCCACAGGCCTCGTGTCAGCTTGAGTGTCATCGCGCCTCCTCAGGCCCCGGCCGGCAACAGGGCCGCCAGCGAATCGCCGAGCAGCAGGTCGAGCCCCCACCAGGCGCTGGCCAACAGCAGGCCGACCAGCAGCGCATGGCCCCACGGCGTATGCGCCCGGAGGAAATCGAACAGGCCGCCAGCCGCGCGGCGTTCGAGCAACGCCTGGCGCGGACGCCAGGGCGCCACCAGTTCCTCGAGACGGGCCACCAACTGCTCGCGCTCGGGGTCGTCGTGCTGCTCGTAGCGCCCGCGGAAACCGAGCATCAGCACGCGCTGGTAGACCGTCAGCACACAGGGATCCGGCGACGGCTCGCGCAGCACCTCGCGCATTTCCTCGTACAGCGCTTCACCCGCCTGGTGACGGTTGAAGAAGCGCATCTGCAGCGACTCCTTGATCCACGCGTCGCGCTCCGCGCCTTCGCACTGGCGGATGACGGTTTCGTCGAGCAAGGCGCACTGCGCATGACTGACCAGGTCCAGCGAACGCTGGCTGAAGCCGGCGGCCTGCAAGCGCTCGCGCAGCGCTTCGGCCAGCGCCAGGCAGCGGCTCCACAGCGCCTGGCTCTGGGTCACCCGCTGCAACTGACTGACCTCCACCACGGTCAGGTAGCTGTCCTGCAGCAGCGCGTCGATGTCGAAATCCGCTGATGACCGGCTCATGAGCGCAGTACCGCGAAGAGTTCGAGCTTCACCTCACCGAGGGAACCGGGGACATACAGGGCGAAAACCTGGCTCTGGAGCACGGCGAGACCTTTGGGATGGCTGAAATCGAGGGCGAAGTACTGGTTTTCCAGACGCAGCGGGATGGCCGCCGGGACATGCCCGAGCGGCTGCAACGGCACACCGTCGACCGCGGCGTTGACCAGCCCGTCGACGTCGTCCGGCACGCCGACCTTGCACAGCCGCGGGAACTGCTCCTGCAGTTGCACGGCAGGCAGGCGACAGCGCACCGACAGGTAGAAATCGGCGCCACCGGGTTCGCACAGGCGCGGATCGTTGAGCGAGACCTGCCAGCGGTGGCTGCCCCTGTCCTCCAGCTCGAGGGCGATCACCCGCGACGGCAGGCTGGCTTCGAGCAGGGTGGAAATGGTCTGCATCAGCGGGGCGAAGACGTTTTCCAGTTGATCGTGGCGATACGCCGGAAGCTGCTCGAGGTCATGCTCCAGGGAAAAGGTCAGCAGGCTGCCGGCCAGCTTCACCAGTTCCTGGTAGACCGGCTCCGGATGCCGCGGATGGGCCTTGAAGTCCATCAGCACCGGCTGGCAGCTGTTCAGGGCATTGAGCAGCCAGAACAGCGAGACATCGGCCACGGCGAAATCGGCCATGCGCTGGTTGCTCTCGCGGCGCATGCCCATCAGCCGCTGGCGCTTGGCCGAGAGCTGGATCAGCAGGTTGTCCAGTTGCGCGACCAGCCCGGCATGGGCCCGGAAGTTGAGCAGCGGCGGCACGAAGCGGGCGTCCAGGCTCCACTCGCCCTGCCCGTCGCGCACCAGGCGCAGCAGCGGGCAGGTCAGGTAGGCCTGGTTGTCGTCGCCGGCCTGGCGCAGGCTGAGGTTGTAGCGCAGCACGCCGATCTCCTGGCGATCCTCGCCGTAGAGGTCCTGGACCTTGTGCCAGCCGCGCACATAGCGCAGCGGCCGCTCGGCCTTGCCATCGTCGAACTGGCAGTTGCTGCCGTTGGCATCCGCCAGCGGCACGGCCAGGAGCAGGGTCACCCGGCCCTGGCTGTCCGGCTGCAGGCGGTCCAGCGCCAGCGCGGGCGGCAGCGCGTCGCTCAGTTCGCTGTCGACCAGGGTGCCGTCGGGCAGCCTGACCTGCAGGCGGGTGGCCTTGAGCGTACCGAGGCGCAGGGCCTCGGTATCGAAGTCCGCCGCCGCCACGCCCCAGGGATGGGCCAGCGCCAGGCGCGCCACGCTTTCGTTGGTGCGCGCCTCCCAGCGCGCCTGTTGCTGGAATTGCTGCGGGCACAGCAAGGCCCCCGCGGACCATAGAGGACGGTGGATCTTCATGACATCGGCCTCCCGCCGTCAGCTCTTGGCCTTGGGCATGCGCGAGACCAGGGACAGGCCGATGTCCATGCCCTCCACCTGGAAGTGCGGCACGGCATACAGCTTGACGCGGAAGAAGCCCGGATTGTCGTCGATGTCCTCGACGGTGACCTTGCCCTCGCGCAGCGGGTGGGAGGCCTGCAGGTCGTCGCTCGGGTCGGTCATCAGGGTGACCAGGCCAGCGACCCAGCGATTCAGTTCCTGCTCCAGCAGCGAGCGATCCTTGGTGGTGCCGATGTTCTCGCGCTGGATCACCTTCATGTAATGGGCGATCCGCGACAGCAGGAAGATGTACGGCAGCCGCGCGTTGATGCGACTGTTGGCGGTGGCGTCGGGGGTGTCGTAGAGCGCCGGCTTCTGCGCCGAGTTGGCGGAGAAGAAGCAGGCGTAGTCACGGTTCTTGTAGTACGACAGCGGGATGAAGCCGAGGTTGGCGAATTCGAACTCGCGGGTTTCCGGAATCATCACTTCCGAGGGGATCTTCACCTGGTTGCCGGTGCCCAGGTCGTACAGGTGGATCGGCAGGTCGGTGACCGCGCCACCGGACTGCGGGCCGCGGATCTGCACGCACCAGCCATTGGCGATGAAGCTCTTGACCATGTTGGCGGCGAAGGCGAACGAGGCGCTGGTCCACAGGTACTTGTCGTGGTCCGGGCCCTTGACGTTCTCGACGTAGTTGAAGCTGCGCACCGGCACCGTGTCGGGCCCGTAGGGCAGGCGCCCGAGCACCCGCGGCAGGGTCAGGCCGATGTAGCGGGCGTCGTCGCTGTCGCGGAACGACTTCCACTTGATGTACTCGGCGCGCTCGAAGTAGTTGCCGATGTCCTTGATCGCGGCCACCTCCTCCATGCTCTGCTTGCCGAAGAAGGCCGGGCCGACGGCACCGATGAACGGCATGTGGGCCGCCGCCGAGACCTTGGAGATGTTGCGCAGCAGGGTGATGTCGCGGGGCCCGCAACCGAACTCGTAGTTGGAGATCGCCGCGGCGATCGGCTCGCCACCGGGGGTGTCGTACTCCTCCGTGTAGGTCTGCACGTACAGGCCGCTCTGGGCGATCTCGACGGCGTCGTCGAAGTCCTGGACCAGATGCTCCTTGCTGACGTCCAGCAGCTCGATGCGCACGTTGTGGCGGAAATCGGTCTGGTCGACCAGTTGCTTGACCCCGCGCCAGGTGGACTCCACCTGCTGGAAGCCGGGGTGGTGCATGATCGCGTCGAGCTGGCGGCTGATCTGCCCGTCGAGGTGGGCGATGTGCTCGTCCAGCAGGTTCTTGTCCAGCCGCTCGACCTTGCGCGACGACTGCTTGAGCAGCTTGAGAAAGACATCGACGGCCGCCGTCACGCGCTCGTCGGCGGACACCTCGGAGAGTGCCTCGGTGTGTTGATAGGCGTCGAGATCGCCAAGGCTGGCGACCGGGTTGAGGTTGATCTTGTCGAACAGCGAGGCGTAGATGCCCTGCCGTGCTTCGGTGCTGACAGCGGCGCCCGGGATGGGCGCGGACGAATGTTCCATGGACATGATGGACTTCCTGAGTGGCGGGACGAAGGGATCAGCGGGTTTCCTGCGGGGCCAGGGCGGCCAGTTCGGCGCGCAGTTCATCGCTCAGGGCATCGTCCTTGAGGATGCGCTCCAGCTCGGCGCGGAAGGTCAGGTTGTCCAGCAGGTTGGACTTGAGGTCGCGCAGCAGGTTGCGCATGGCCAGCAAGGCGCGCAGTTCCGGCACCTGGCGGGCGACGCTGGCGGGCTCGAAGTCCTTCATGTCGCGGAAGGTCATGGCCACGGCCATCTCCGAGCCGTCCGCCGCCAGGGTGTTGTTCACCGCCAGCTTCACCTCGGGGGCGAACTCCGCCAGCACGCTGTTGAAGTTGTTGCGGTTGATATCGATCTTGCTGCGCTCCGACAGCGGGCGTTGTTCGCGGCCATTGCTGTAGTCGCCCATCATCATCAACTTCAGGGGCAACTCGACTTTCTTGCGGGCGCCGCCCGTGTGCAAGTCGAGCTTGATGTTCACCCGTGCCTTGGGCACTTCATCCTGAAAGCTTCTTGAAACCATGTTTCCTCCGGAAAACGAATGCAGCCGCACGAGCGATACGGGAGTTCAACCGGGAACTCCTGCACCACTTCGACGAGATTTATCAACTATCGAACCGACCTACAGACCCAATACCGGATCCGAGACCGCGAACAGTGAACTATCTTATTTCGTTATTCCAGCCCCCTCTTAATGCTTGCTACTTTTCGCACTATAAAAGAGGAATTTTCTGATGGAATTCAGGAAGATACAATTAGAAACAACGAAGCCATATCGCAGGAAAATACAACAGGATCGGGAGGAAAGTATTTCAATAAAGATACAAAATGAAATGATCGATTACTAATTTACAGTTCGAAATCGAGATCTTTATCTGTCAGCAAAAACTACAGCGACAAAGTTGGCAGGAATATTTTTCTGGTTGTTTCCATGTTTCGCGCATAACACGTGTTTGCTGCATGAGATTCGTTGCGAAATTGCATGCAGGCCGACCGGTGCCTGGCTTGATCCGAGCAGCGCCCTCGAGATCGAGCGCCGCCTGCGCGGCGCATCGCTGCCGTGCGGCGGTCCGACAAGCCAGCTCGCGGATTTCCTGCAGCGTGCCCATGCCTGCCAGGGTTGCTCGCCTTGTTTGTCCGACGCGATGCCGCGTCGAACCCAACTGCCTTTCTGCAACGGAGGCATGCGCTGCGCGATTGCCCTGCGGATCACTCGCCCTTCTTGCTCTTCCCGCCCTTGACCAACCCGTACCGCGTTTCCTTCGACGGCCCGTAGCCATAGAACGAGGTGTAGCACTTGCTGAAATGGCTCGGCGAGACGAAACCGCAGGCCAGCGCCACGTCGATCAGCAGCAGGTCGGAATGCTGCAGCAGGCGCCGGCTTTCGGTGATTCGCAGCTCCAGGTAGTAGCGCACCGGGGTGGTCCCCAGCTGGGTCTGGAACAGGCGGCCGATCTGCCGTTTCGAGCGACCGACGTAGTGGGCCAACTGGTCCTGGCTCAGCGGCTCCTCGATGTTGGCGCTCATCAGGTTGATCGCCTCGCGCAGCGGCTCGCTCATCTTCTCGTGCAGGGTCGGGCGGGCGCGCCGGTAGCGCGATTCCTCGAAGGCGAGGATGTCCACCACGGCATCCACCAGCCCGCGGCCGCAACGGCTGTTGATCCATTCCAGGACCAGGTGGAAGCCCCCCGCCGGACTGGCGGCGGTCAGCCGGTCGCGGTCGACCATGTAGCTCTCGCTGGTGACCTGGCTGTCCTTGGCGATCTCGGCCACCGCCGCCCGGTGCTCGGGATGCACCGCACAGCGATAGCCGTCGAGCAGCCCGGCCTGGCCGAGGAACCAGGCACCGTTCCACAACCCGGCCAGGGCCACGTGCTTCTCGTGGGCCCGGTGCAGCACCTGGACCAGTTCGGGAATCGGCCGCAGCACCGTGCGCAGGCCGCCACACACCACCAGCAGGTCGAGGTCGTCGAGGTTGGCCGCGTTGAGCGGCGCGTCCGGGCAGATCACCAGGCCCAGGTCGCTGACCCGCGAGCCGCCATCGAGGGTGAAGGTGCGGGTGTTGAAGGACGCCGCCTGGATCAGGTTGGCGGTGACCAGGGTGTCGAGGGCCTGGGTGAAGGCCGGCAGGGAAAAGTGTTCGAGGAGGATGAATCCGACCCGGCCCTGACCGCTCGCTGCCCGCTCTTTCTCGCCAGTGAAGCGCAGGTTCGAGCCCTGCATGGCATCACTGAAATGCCTTCTTTCGACCACGTTATGTCTTCCACTCTTGTTCTTTGGAGAGCGCCGAAACGTCGAAACCGCCACGCCGGCGCGCATCGTCGAATGATGCACGCCGGCGTGGCGGTGTCCAACTGTCCTTCAGCTTTTTCTGTTTATGTTGCAGCACGCATCCGGCGACCTTGCAAGGCTCCTCGCGACAAGCGATCCAGCAGCAGCGCCACGGCGACGATCGCCAGGCCGGCACGCAGGCCCAGGCCCATTTCCATGCGGGTCAGGCCGCGGGTCACTTCCGCACCGAGGCCGCCCGCCCCCACCAGCCCGGCCAGCACGACCATCGCCAGGGACAGCAGGATGCACTGGTTGAGTCCCACCAGCAGGGTCGGCATGGCCGTCGGCAGCTCGATCTTCAGCAGGATGTCCCGCGGCGACGCGCCCATGGCCTTGCCCAGTTCCAGCAGATCGGCGCGCACGCCGTTGAAGGCCAGGGTGGTCAGGCGCAGCATTGGCGGGATGCCATAGATGATGGTGGCGAGGATCGCCGGGACCTTGCCCAGGCTGAACACCATCACCGCCGGAATCAGGTAGACCCAGGGCGGCACGGTCTGCATGACGCTGAGGATCGGCCCGAGCACCGCGTCCAGGCGCTTGATGCGCGACGCCAGCACGCCCAGCGGGAAGGCCACGGCAACCGAGATCAGTACCGCCACGGTGACCAGGGCGATGGTCTGCATCGACGCCACCCAGAACCCGGAAAGCAGGCAGAAGCCGAGCATCACCACCGCCAGGACGGCGGCCCGCAGGTTGATGAGGAAACCGGCGAGCAGCGCCACCAGGACGATCATGGCGTAGGCCGGAATCGCCAGCAGCAGCCCTTCGATGCCGCCCAGCGCGGCTTCGATGCAGCGGCTGATCAGGGCGAACAGGCCGTGCAGGTTGGCGTTCAGCCAGTCCACCGACGGCGCCAGCCAGGCGCCCGGGGAGAACTTGATGTCAGCGGGATTCATGGCGCAGCCCTCCGGCCGAGGCGGGTCGCGCTCTGGGCCATGCGGTCGAGGATCAGGGTGAGGATGACGATGGCGATGGCGGCGTTGATCGACATGGCGATGTCCAGGGTACGGATCGCGCCGTAGATCACCTCGCCCAGCCCGCCGGAACCGACGATGCCGGCGATCACCACCATGCCGAAGGCCATCATCAGGCCCTGGTTGACCCCGGCCATGATGCTCGGCAGGGCGAACGGCAGGCGGATCTTGAAGAACTGCTGCGTCCCCGTGGTGCCGCTGGCCTGGCCGAGTTCGATGAACACCTTGGGCGTCTGACGGATGCCCAGGGACGTCAGGCGCACCACCGGCGGCACCGCGACGATGAAGGTGGCCACCAGTGCGGTGCCCGGGCCGTAGCCGAGCAAGGCGATGGCCGGCAGCAGGTAGATGTACGGCGGCAGGGTCTGGATCAGGTCCAGCACCGGCTCGCTCAGGCGATCCAGCGACGGCATCAGGCCGGCGGCGACACCCAGCGGAATGCCCACCACCAGGGCCATGCTGGTGGCGGCCAGGACCAGCGCCAGGGTGCTCATGGTCTGCGGCCACAGGCCCATGATCGCGCACAGCAGCAGGCCGAGCATGGCCCCGGCAGCGAAGCGCCAGTTGCCCACCAGGCGCCAGCCGAGGATGCCGAACAGCAGGATGATCACGTAGAACGGCACCAGGGTCAGGCCGTCGTAGATCGCCTGGTAGCCGGCGTGAAGGATGTCGTTGAGGCCGTCGAAGAACCACGCGCCGTTGTCCGACAGCCATTCCAGCCGGGCATCGACGAATTCGTCGAAGCCCGCGGCGAAGCCCGAGACGTTCATAGCGCGCTCTCCAGTTGCGCGGTCGCCGGCTCCTGCGCCGGTGCGCCCTGCACGCCACGCAGCAGGTCCTGCTGGGTGATGACGCCGAGCACCTGGCCGTTGTCCACCACCGCCAGGGCATCGCCGGCGGAGCTGATCATCAGGTTGATCAGGGCATCCAGGTCGGCCTGCGGGCCGGCACTCGGCAGGCGCGCTCGATCGAGCTGCGGATGGGCGGCGACGGGCGACATGATCGAATGGGCCTTGACCAGGTGCAGCCGCGAGATGCCGGCAACGAACTCCGCCACGTAGGCGTCGGCGGGCTTGAGCACGATGTCCTCGGCGGTGCCCTCCTGGATGATCACCCCGTCCTTCATGATGGCGATGCGATCACCGATGCGGATCGCCTCTTCCAGGTCGTGGGTGATGAACACGGCGGACTTGCCCAGGGACTTGGTCAGTTGGCGGAACTCGTCCTGCAACTGGCGACGGATCAGCGGGTCGAGGGCGCTGAAGGGTTCGTCCATGAGGATCACTTCCGGGTCCGAGGCGATGGCCCGGGCCAGGCCGACACGCTGCTGCATGCCGCCGGACAGCTCGTCGGGATAGCGCGCGGCCCAGTCGCTCAGGCCGACTTTCGCCAGGGCCTGCTCTGCGATCCTGTGCCGTTCGGCCTTGGACACACCGCGCACTTCGAGGCCGAAGGCGGCGTTCTCCAGCACGCTGCGGTGCGGCAGCAGGGCCACGCTCTGGAACACCATGCCGATGTGCCGGGCGCGGGTTTCGCGCAGGGCCGCGGCGTCGAGGGCGGCGATGTTCTTGCCCTTGATCAGGATCTGCCCGGAGGTGGGGTCGATCAGGCGGTTGAACATGCGGATCAGGGTCGACTTGCCGCTGCCGGACAGGCCCATGATGCAGTAGATCTCACCACGCCTGACCTTGAGGCTGACATTCGACACCCCGACCACACAGCCATGGTCCTGAAGAATCTGCTTCTTCGACAGGCCACGCTCTTTATAAGCACGCATGGCGGTATCGGCGTTCTTGCCAAAAATCTTCCAGACCGATTGGCACTCCACCAATACGTCTTCAGCTACTTCACTTGCTGTGTTCATCTCGCACCCGTCGAACCAGGAATCTGGTTGGCTTTTTTATTACGTTCAGTTCGGCAGTGTTGAAAGCGTTGCCCGGCACCTTCCCGGGCAGCGCGGACCTTCGAAATCAGTATTTCTTGATATTTTCCCAGCGCTTGATCAGGTCGGCGTTCTTCGTCGCCCATTCCTGCACGGCCTGTTCCACGGTCTGGCCGTCCTTCATCGCACCGTTGATCGCAGTGATGTCGGACAGCGGCAGGTAGACCCCGGCGATCAGCTCGCGGGCCTGCGGATACTCGGCGGAAAAGCCCTTCTTGCCGACCCAGTAGTAGCCCTGTGGCGGAGCGAAGGAGCCTTTCGGGTCCTTGAGGAACTTCACGTCGAACTTCTGCGCCATCCACGACGGCTCCCAGGTGGTGACGGCGATCCATTCCTTGCGGTCCACGGCGGACTTGAGCGCGGCGGTCATGGCCGCGGTACTGCCTTCCAGGAGGTTGAGCTTGAGGCCGTAGTCGGTGACCGCCTTGGCGGCGTCGCTCATCAGGCCCGAACCCGGCTCGATGCCGACGATCTTGTTGCCGAACTTGTCGGCGTTGGCGTTGAGTTCTTCCAGCGAGTCGATGGTCACGTACTTCGGCACGGCGATGGCCTGGTAGAGGCCGTGGGAAACCGGCGAGATCTTTTCCAGGCGGTTCTTGTTCTTGTTCCAGTAGTCCTGCGCGGCATAGTCGATCTGCGAGGCGAGGATCTGGATGTCACCCTTGCCCAGCGCGGCGTAGGCGATGCCCCATTCGGAGAAGTTGGTCACCTTGACGGTGTAGCCGGCGTCCTCGAGCACTTTCTTGGTGACGGTGGTGATCGGCGTCAGGTCTTCCCACGACAGCGTGCCCATGGTGATGGTCTTTTCCTCGGCCTGCGCCTGGAACACCGTGAGACCGACCATTGCGAGGGTGCAAAGGGCCTTGCGGAAGAATTTCATCGTTGTGCGTCTCCTGGTTGTGGTGCTGGCCGGGCGCTTGGGGGTCGCCCGTTGATTGTTGTTGGTTTTTTCGTGCACTGCGTCTTTCACAACTTTCTGGCGGGGGTTTTCTGACACCAGGATCGCCCTGCAGACCAGCGAAACACCCCGCGAACACTGGCCTTGAGGCGAGATTCGCACGGGTTCCAGGGACGGTCAACGGGATTGTATTCTTTGTGTATACCCAAGGAATTCAAAAAGAATTCATCAGAAGTGCTATTTTCCCCAGTGTTTTCAGGGTTCTCGGGGCTCTGGAGCGGGTAAAAAGGCTGTCGCGGGTTGGCACGTCGATGGCGGGAATTGATAAGAGCGTGTCTCTTGGATGCCATAAAGAGCTGACATTACCGTCGCCGGACAGGCCCTCATCGCTGGCAAGCCTGCTCCCACAATGTTCGGTGTATGCCGTCCCTGTGGGAGCTGCGGTTCGGCGCCCCGACTTGCCAGCGATGAGGCCCTCAAACCCAACGGAAAACCCAATAAAACCGGGGACTAGACTGCCTTGCAGCTATCCAGATAAGCAGGCCTGACCGCTCATCGAAATATCTGTAGACACATTGTCTAATCCTCCCCTATAGTCGTTATACAAACTGTAGACACAACCTGATGAGTACGAAAAAGGCTCCCATGAAAGCCACCGCAACCGCCCTTTCCACTGCCGATGCCAGCCCGGATCGCAAGACGCTTCTCGCCGAAGCGCTGCGCCGACGCATCCTCAGCATGGAACTGGCGCCAGGCGCGGTGGTGGATGAACTGGCGTTGTGCGACGAATTCGGTCTGTCGCGACCGCCGGTCCGCGAGTTGCTGCGGCAGATCGCCGCCGAGGGCTACATCGAGCTGGAAGCCAACCGCGCCCCGCGCGTGGCGGCCATGAGTCACGAGTCGTTGCGCGCCTTCTTCCTGGCCGCGCCGCTGGTGTACATCGCCACCACCCAGCTGGCCGCGACCCGCGCCACCGCAGCCGAGATCGAGGAGCTGCGACGCATCCAGGCCCTGTTCCGCCAGGCCATCGAAGAGCAGCACGTGGAAAACCGCGTCATCTACAACGACGAGTTCCATCTCGAGATCGGCCGGATGGCGCACAACGACTACCTGATGCCGAGCCTGCGCCGTGTGCTCATCGACCACGCGCGACTGGGCAAGATCTTCTACCGCCACCCGACCACCGTGGACATGCAGAAGGACCTCGAACTGGCCTGCGACCAGCACGACCAGATCATCGAGGCCATCGCCCGCCACGACACCGAGGCAGCGGGACAACTGATTCGCGAGCACATGGAGCTGTCGCGCCGGCGCATGGCGGAATACGCCGCACCGGAAGGCATGGAGGTATCGCTCGCGTTTTGAAAGACCCCGGAGCATGAAGGTTCACGAGGTTTCGTGAAGCATTTCGGCCTGGGTGGCAACACCGGATCAAACAAGAACAGCCAGGTCCCTGAAATGACAAAAGTAACCTCGTTGCCGGCCGACGACAGTTCGTGCGGTTGGTATCACCTGAGCCCCAAGCGCACGCCACGGCCCGCGCATTCCGGCACCAGTCACGCCCGCTGGGTGGTACTGGGCGCTGGCTATGTCGGCCTTGCCGCGGCGCGCCAGCTGGCGCTGAACTTCCCCGATGAGCAGATCCTGCTGATCGAGGCCCAGGAAGTCGGCTTCGGCACCGCCGGCCGCAACGCCGGCTTCGCCATCGACCTGCCCCACGACATCGGCGCCGAGGACTACATCGGCGACATCGATATCGCCAAGACCTGCCTGCGCCTCAACATGACCGGGCAGGACTACCTGAAGGACCTGGTCGCCGAGCACGGCATCGAGTGCCAGATGAAGTTCTGCGGCAAGTACCAGGCCGCCGTCGAGGACCGCGGCATCGCCGTGCTCGACGCCTACCGTCGCGGCCTGGAAAAGCTCGGCCAGCCCTTCGAGGTGATCGAAGGCGCCGACCTGCCCGACCATATCGGCACGCACTTCTACCGCAAGGCCCTGTTCACCCCCGGCACCGCGCTGATCCAGCCGTCGGCGCTGGTCAAGGGCCTGGCCGAGAGCCTGCCGGCCAACGTCACCCTGTACGAGCACACGCCGATCCTCGACGTCGAGTACGCCGACAAGACCGTGCTGCGCCACGCCCGCGGCAGCATCACGGCGGACAAGCTGGTGCTGGCCAACAACGCCTTCGGTGGCCACTTCGGCTTCCTCAAGGGCGCCATGCTGCCGATCTTCACCTACGCCAGCCTGACCCGGCCGATGACCGAGCAGGAACAGGCACGCCTGGGCGGCAAGCCGTACTGGGGCGTGATCCCGGCCGATCCGTTCGGCACCACGGTGCGACGCACCCCGGACAACCGCCTGCTGATCCGCAACAGCTTCAGCTTCAACCCCGACGGCCGTGCCAACCGCAAGTACCTGGAGCGCTACGTCGAACGCCACAAGGCCTCCTTCGACCGCCGCTTCCCCATGCTTCCGGACGTCGGCATCGAGTACACCTGGGGCGGTGCACTGGCCATGTCGCGCAACCATGAGAGCTTCTTCGGCCAACTGGCACCGAACGTCTATGGCGCGCTGTGCTGCAACGGCCTCGGGGTCACCCGTGGCACCGCCACCGGCAAGTTGCTGGCGGACTGGCTGGCCGGCACGAAGAGCGACCTGATCGACTTCCTGCTGAAGTCCCCGGGGCCGAATGCCAACCCGCCGCAGCCGTTCCTGTCGATTGGCGTGAATGCCAACCTGACCTGGGGCCAGATGCGCGCAGGCAAGGAAAGCTAAGCCCTGAAGCTATGCCCTGTGGGAGCGAGCTTGCTCGCGAAGGAGCGTGAAGCGCTCCCAAAAGACCGCTCGGCTAGTTGAAGTAAAGAAGCAACAAACAGTGTCGCGCCGGCCTGGCGCAAATCCCCGGACTGAAGTTCCTGTTCAGCGCCGCGGACCCGCTCGGCCGGAAAACAGGTTCGATAGTGCAGGAAACAATAATGACAACTTCCAATCAATCCGTTGAAGACGTACCCCTCAACCGCTTTCACCAGTTGCTCACCGCGCGCTCCGGCGGCGGTTCGTTCGTCGACGGCTATGTCCTCAGCATCATTGGCGTGGCCATGGTGCAGATGTCCGCCGGTCTCTCCCTCACTGCCTTCTGGCAGGGCATGATCGCCGCCTCGGCGCTGATCGGGATCTTCTTCGGCGGCTTCCTCGGCGGTGCCCTGACCGACCACTTCGGTCGCAAGCGCATCTTCTTCGTCGGCCCGACCCTGTTCATCATCGGTTCGCTGGCGCAGTTCTGGGTCGACTCCGGCCCGATGCTGTTCGCCCTGCGCTTCCTGATCGGTGTCGCGGTCGGCATCGAATACCCGGTGGCCACCGCGCTGCTGGTGGAGTTCCTGCCGAAGAAATACCGCGGTCCGCGCCTGGCCACCCTGACCATCCTGTGGTTCGCCGGTGCCGCCTTCGCCTACATCGTCGGCCACTTCCTCCTCGCCTCCGGCGGCGACGACGCCTGGCGCCTGGTGCTGGCCAGCCCGGTACTGATCGGCGCGGTGCTGTTCGCCCTGCGCATGGGCACTCCCGAATCGCCCCGCTGGCTGCTGAGCAAGGGCCGTGCACAGGAAGCCGAGGCGATCATCAAGCAGGTCTACGGCAATGCCTTCTCGCTGAAGAACCTGCCCGAGCAGCCCAAGGAGCAGAAGGTCTCGTTCCTCAACCTGCTGCACTCCGGCTACGGCAAACGCATGCTGTTCGTCAGCATGTTCTGGTCGTGCTCGGTGATCCCGGTGTTCGCCGTGTACTCGTTCGCACCGAAGGTCCTCGAAGCGCTGAACCTGAAAGGCGACTGGGCGTCCTTCGGCTCGGTGGCGATCACCCTGCTGTTCGTCATCGGCTGCATCATCGCCACCCGCCTGATCAACAGCATGGGCCGGCGCAGCATGCTGATCCACAGCTTCCTCTGGTCCGGCCTGGCCCTGCTCGGCCTGGCCTCGATGCACGACGGCTCGCCGACCCTGGTACTGGTGCTGTTCGGTGCCTACGCCCTGTTCATCGGTGGCGCCCAGGTCCTGCAGCTGGTGTACCCGAACGAACTGTTCCCCACCGAGATCCGCGCCGTGGCCGTGGGCGTCGGCACCTCGCTGTCGCGCATCGGCGCCGCCGTCGGCACCTGGCTGGTACCGATGTCGCTGCAAAGCTTCGGCATCGCCCAGACCATGTACGCCGCGGCCATCGTGACCCTGATCGGTCTGCTGTTCGCCTGGGCCCTGGCCCCGGAAACCCGTTCCCTGACTCTGCAACAAGCCGCCTCGCTTGGCTGATCGCGGCTCGAAACTTCCTTGCGTCCCACTGGAGAAACACACATGAAATTCGCAGGCATCTACACCCCGGCCGTCACCCCACTGAACGCCGACGGCAGCATCGACAAGGCCGGCTTCGCCGACGTGCTGGACTACCTGGTCGAGTCGAAGATCCACGGCATCATCATCGGCGGCTCCACCGGCGAGTACTACGCCCACACTGCCCAGGAGCGCTTCGAGCTGGCTGCCCAGGCCAAGGACGTGATCAACGGCCGCCTGCCACTGATCATCGGCACCGGCGCGATCCGCACCGAAGACTCGGTGGCCTTCGCCAAGCACGCCAAGGAAATCAAGGCTGACGCGCTGCTGGTCGGCACCCCGCCCTACGCCCTGCCGACCCAGCAGGAAATCGCCGTGCACGTGAAGGCCGTCGACGCCGCCGCCGACCTGCCGATCATGCTCTACAACTACCCGGGCCGCATGAGCGTGAGCATGGGCCCCGAGTTCTTCGACGCGGTCGCCGACGTGAAGAACATCAAAGCGATCAAGGAAAGCTCGGGCGACATGAACCAGCTGCACCGCCTGGCCACCCGCTACCCGCACATCTCGCTGTCCTGCGGCTGGGACGACCAGGCCCTGGAGTTCTTCGCCTGGGGTGCCGACAGCTGGGTCTGCGCCGGCTCCAACTTCATCCCGCGTGAACACGTGGCCCTGTACGAGGCCTGCGTGATCGAGAAGGACTTCGCCAAGGGCCGCCGCATCATGGCCGCCATGATGCCGCTGATGGACTTCCTCGAAGGGGGCAAGTTCGTCCAGTCGATCAAGCACGGCGTCAGCCTCAACGGCCTGCGCACCGGTGGCGTGCGTGCCCCGCTGCAAGGCCTGGACGCCAGCGAGCAGGCCGAACTGGCCAGCGTCGTCAGCGTGCTGAAAAGCACCATCGCCAACATCGTCGAGGGCAAGTGAGATGGCCGAACTGCTGAGCAAGGCAGAATACGTGGCCCTGGCCGCGAAACTGCAACCGCGTGACCAGGCCTTCATCGACGGCGAATTCCGCGACGCCATCGGCGGGCGCACCTTCGTCACCACCAACCCGGCCACCGGCGAGAAGCTGGCGGAAGTCGCCGCCTGCGACGTGCAGGACGTCAACGTCGCCGTCGCCGCCGCCAAGGCCGCCTTCGAGGACGGCCGCTGGAGCGCGCTGACCCCGGGCGCCCGGAAAAAGGTCCTGCTGAAGTTCGCCCAGTTGCTGGAAGACAACGCCCACGAACTGGCGGTACTGGAAGCCCTGGACAGCGGCAAGCCGGTCAGCGAATGCCAGAACGTCGACGTGCCGGAGACCATCCATACCCTGCGCTGGCACGCCGAGCTGATCGACAAGATCTACGACGCCACCGCCCCGACCGGCTCCGCTGCGGTGACCATGGTGGTGCGTGAAGCCATCGGCGTGGTCGGCCTGGTGCTGCCGTGGAACTTCCCGCTGCTGATGCTGGCCTGGAAGATCGGCCCGTCGCTGGCCGCCGGTTGCTCGATCGTGGTCAAGCCGGCCAAGGAAACCACCCTGACCGCCCTGCGCGTCGCTGAGCTGGCCTTCGAAGCGGGCATCCCGGCCGGTGTGTTCAACATCGTCCCTGGCGGTGGTCGTGAAGCCGGCGAAGCCATCGGCCGGCACATGGACGTGGCCATGGTCAGCTTCACCGGTTCCACCGACACCGGTCGGCTGTTCCTCAAGTACGCTTCCGAGTCCAACCTCAAGCGCGTCGTTCTGGAACTGGGTGGCAAGAACCCGGCCGTGGTCATGAACGACTGCGAAGACCTGGATTCCGTGGCCCAGTTCGTCACCGCCGGTGCCTTCTGGAACATGGGCGAGAACTGCTCCGCGTCCTCGCGCCTGATCGTCCACAAGGACGTCAAGGACGAGCTGCTGTCGCTGATCGCCAAGCACGTCAAGGACTGGAAACTGGGCGACCCGCTGGACCCGGACAACCGCCTCGGCGCCATGGTCAGCAAGGCGCACTTCGAGAAGGTCCGTTCCTACCTGGAATACGCCGCCGAGCAGAAGCTCACCGTGGCCCTGGGTGGCGAGACCCAGGACGGCGTGTTCGTGCAGCCGACCATCGTCGATGGCGTGGCCCGCGACAGCCGCCTGTTCGTCGAGGAGATCTTCGGCCCGGTGCTCAGCGTGACCACCTTCGACACCATCGATGAAGCCATCGAACTGGCCAACGACACCGTCTACGGCCTGGCGGCCTCGGCCTACACCGGCAGCCTGCGCAATGCCCTGCGCCTGTCGCGGGAAATCCGCGCCGGCGTGGTCACCGTCAACTGCTTCGGCGAAGGCGATGCCTCGACGCCGTTCGGAGGCTACAAAGAGTCCGGATTTGGCGGTCGCGACAAGTCGATCTGGGCGCATGATCAGTACACGGAGCTGAAGACCATCTGGATCGACGCTTCGTGAGCTGAAACCCGGGTACTGTTCTGACGGAGTTCGGTACCTGACCCGGCCACCGCCCCCACGCGGGCGGTGGCCACCCCCGTTCCTTTCGCAGTACAGCGAACGAGCAGCACGGCCCGTGCAGGCCACTACAACGCTGCGGCGCTGACGGCTCCCGGACTTCTTCCCGGGCGGCCACACAATCCACTACCCAAAAACCAGTCCGCACGACCACCGGAGAGTGCTCGCGTGCGTACCCATGCACAGACTTTTCTACTGCCCATGCTCGCTTCGAACGTTTCAACCCATGCTGCCCCCCTCGGTCACCGCAACGCGCTGATCGTGGCCCATATCGCCGCCGTGCTATTCGGCCTCACCGGCATTCTCGGCGCCCTCATCCACTCGTCCGCCTCGGTCATCACCTTCGGTCGCGCAGCCTTTGCCGTGCTCGCCCTCGGTGCCGTGGCGCAGTTGCAGAAACGCGGCGTGTTCCACCAGTTGAACTGGCGCAGGTTCGGCATCATGGCCTTCAGTGGCGTGCTGCTGACCTCGCACTGGGTCAGTTTCTTCATCGCCATCAAGGTCGGTGGCGTGGCCGTGGCCACCCTCGGTTTCGCCAGCTTCCCGGCGTTCATCGCCGTGCTCGACCTGCTGGTGTTCCGCGAGCGCATCGGCACCAGCGAAAGCCTGCTGTTGCTGCTGGTCAGCCTCGGCCTGGTGCTGGTGGTGCCGTCCTTCGACCTGCTCGACCAGGGTACCGTCGGCCTGCTCTGGGGCCTGGCCTCGGGCTTCTCCTTCGCCCTCCTGGCGATCACCAACCGCCGTGGCCTGCAAGGCATGAACGCGGTGCAGGTGGCGTTCTGGCAGAACTTCACCGTCGCCGTGCTGGTGGCGCCGTTCGCCCTCGACACCCTGCTGGTGCAGGGCCTGAGCCATAGCGACTGGATCTACCTGGCGATGCTGGGGATCTTCTGCACCGGCCTGTCCCAGTACCTGTTCGTCAAGAGCCTGGAAGGGCTGGAGGCGCGCAGCGCAGGGATGATCATCGCCCTGGAGCCGGTGTATGCGATCGCCTGCGCCTGGTGGCTGTTCGGCGAGCAGCCGTCGCTGCGGATGGTGGCCGGCGCGGCCCTGATCATCCTCGCCACGGTGCTCTCGGCGTGGGGCAAGTTGACGGCGGAGCAGGTGCATTGAGCACCTGACCAACGCTTATCGATCCGTGGGAGCGAGCTCGCTCGCGAAGGGCCGCAAGGCGGCCCCAAAACCATCCACCTCTGTGTGTCAGTCAGATGTGGGCCTCAGGTTTTACGACGGTTTCACCGCCGTTCGCGAGCAAGCTCGCTCCCACTGTCCTAGGCCGGCAAGCTACGCCGCACCACCTCGGCAAAATACGCCGCCCCGGTCTTCAGGATCCGGTCATTGAAGTCATAACCGGCATTGTGCAGCGGCGTGCCACCCTCCTCGCCATCGGCGCCATTGCCGATGAACACGAAACACCCCGGCACCTGCTGGAGAAACGCGCCGAAGTCCTCGGAGATCATCATCGGCAGCACCTCCCCATCCACCGCCGCCTCGCCCACCACGGCCCGCGCTGCCGCTACTGCCAACGCCGTGTTCTCGGGCCAGTTCACGGTTGGGGCGAACTCGTGGGTGTACTCGAATTCGCAGCTCGCCCCATTGGCCGTGCAGATCCCCATGCAGATCTCGCGCATCCGGCTTTCCAGCAGCTTCTGCACCTCGGGGCTGTAGCTGCGGGTATCGCCCTTGATGGTGACATGGGTGGGAATCGCGTTGCGGATGCCGTCGGTGAGGAACTCGGTGCACGACACCACCGCCGACAGCCCCGGATCGACATTGCGCGCCACCACCGTCTGCAGCGCCAGGACGATCTGCGCCCCGGTCACCAGCGGGTCCACGCCCATGTGCGGTCGCGCCGCATGGGTACCCCGGCCCTGGATGCGGACGACGAAATTGTCCTCACTGGCCATGATCCCGCCCGCGCGGGTGGCGATATGCCCGGCCGGCATCCCCGGCATGTTGTGTGCGCCATAGATCGCATTCACCGGGAAACGCTGGAACAGCCCGTCGGCCATCATCGCCTTGGCCCCGCGACCGTGCTCCTCGGCAGGCTGGAAGATGAAGCGCACGGTGCCATTGAAGTCGCGGCGCTCGCACAACAACTGCGCCGCACCGAGGACCATCGCCATATGCCCGTCATGCCCGCAGGCGTGCATCTTGCCGGCGATGCACGAGGCATGCGCGCGCTGCGGCGCCTGCTCGTGGATGTTCAGCGCGTCCATGTCGGCACGCAGGCCGATCACCCCACGGCCCTCGCCCACCGTCAGGCTGGCGACCAGGCCGGTACCGCCGATGCCGCGGTGCACCTCCAGGCCCATTTCTTCGAGAATCCCGGCCACCCGTGCCGAGGTGTCGACTTCCTCGAAGCCGGTTTCCGGGTGACGGTGGAAGGCGTGGCGCCAGTCTTTCAGGCGTTGTTCGAATTGTGCGCTCATGCTCGCTGTCCCTCTGGGAATGAAGAAGTCGAGGGTGTCTCTGCAGGCGCTTCACGCCACACGACACTCTCTTGCAGGTAACGGGTGCGATAGCCGCTGCCGACGCCGGCGTAGTAGAAAGCCAGGGCCAGCAGCGCCACCAGCAGCATGTCCCAGCCCGAGGGAACCAGGCCGATGCCGCCGAAATCGCTGCTGCCCAGCCACGACACCAGGGCCATGGCCGGCAGGAAACCGATCAGCCACAGCGCCGCCTGCAGGTCCCTGGCGAAGCCCTGCCAGCCGGCCTTGGCCTGGAACCAGAAGAAGATCGGCAAGGCCCCCACCACCAGCAGGATCACCTGACCGGTCAGCGGCCAGCGCGCCCAGTACAGCACCAGCGAGGCACAGACGAAGGCGAACGGCGCGATCACCCGCATGCCCTTGATCACCAGCGGGCGCGGCACGTCCGCCACGGTGTGGCGCAGAGTCATCAGGCTGACCGGGCCGGTGAGGAAGGAGATGATCACCGCCACCGAGATCACCGCCGCCAGCGCGCCCCAGCCACGGAAGAAGAACAGGAACACGAAGGACACCGCCAGGTTCAGCCACATGGCTTCACGTGGCACGCCATACAGCGGGTGCAGGCGGCCGAAGATCTTCGGCAGGGTGTTGTTGCGCTCCATGGCATGGATCATCCGCGCGGTGGTGGCAGTGTAGATCGAGCCCGTGCCGGACGGGCTGACGAAGGCGTCCAGGTACAGCAGCATGGCCAGCCAGTTGAGGTTGAGGGCCAGGGCCAGTTGCGCCAGCGGCGAGTCGAAACTCAGGTTGTGCCAGCCGGCGGCGATGCTCTCGGGGCTGAGCGCACCGATGAAGGCCACCTGCAGCAGCACGTAGATCACCAGGGCGATCAGCACCGAGGTGATCAGCGCGAAGGGAATGCTGCGCCCGGGATCGCGCGCCTCGCCGGCCAGGCTGACCGGGCTCTGGAAGCCGTTGAAGCTGAACACGATGCCGCTGGCCGCCACCGCGGTGAACACCGCCGACCAGCCATAGGGGGCGAAGCTGGCCTCGCTGCCATCGCCGAAGTTGGCGCCGTTGAAGCCGGCCCAGATCAGCGCCACCCCGGTCAGGGCCGGGACCACCAGCTTGAACAGGGTGATCGCGGTGTTGGTCCGCACGAACAGCTTCACCCCCCAGTAGTTGAGGCCGAAGTACACCAGTACCAGGGCCGCGCTGGCCCAGAGTCCGGCGCTGGTCAGTTCGCCGTGGGCGACCATGGCCCGGGCCCAGGGATAGTCCCAGGAGGCCATGTACTGGATCGAGGCGATGGCCTCGATGGGGATCACCGAGACGATGGAAATCCAGTTGGCCCAGGCCGCCATGAAGCCCACCAGCGAGCCGTGGGAATAGCGCGCATAACGCACCATGCCGCCGGACTCGGGGAACATCGCGCCCATTTCCGCGTAGGTCAGGGCGATGGCCAGGACCACCACGGCACCGATCACCCAGGCCAGGATCGCTGCCGGCCCGGCGATCGCCGAGGCATGCCAGGCACCGAACAGCCAGCCCGAACCGATGATGGAACCCAGCCCGGTGAGCATCAGTGACCAGGGTCCGATATTGCGTTTGGTTGTGTGCATGTAGGTCTCCGTTGTTGTTGTTCTGGAGGCGTGCGCTGAAAAGAGCCCGCCGCGTCCCCTGTGGGAGCTGGCTTGCCAGCTCCCACAGGGTCCGGGCAGGACCGGAATGAGGTGTTCTGGCTATGAAAGAGCAGGATCAGGCCTGAGCCAGCCACTCACGCTGACGAGCCAGCACCGACTCGGCGGACTCGCCCACCAGTTCGGCATAGACCCCCGGCGCCGTGGCGCCTTCGGTGCTGATCAGCAGCACCCGGGACTCACGGTCCAGGCCCAGTTGGGCAACCTGCTGCGGCGCCCTGGCCAGACGCTGCAAGGCCGCCAGCCCGGCCACCGCCGACTCGCCCGCCTGCAGCGGAATGTCCCGCGCGCTGCCCGCAGCCAGTCGACGCATGGCCAGCACGGCGTCGTCGTCGTGCAGGGTCATGAAGACGTCCACGCTCGGCTGCAGGAAACGCCACGCCAGCGGCGAGGTTTCGCCACAGGCCAGGCCGGCCATGACCGAGTCCACCGAGCCGCTGGCCGCAGCCGCGCGACCGGCCAGGGCGCTCTGGTACAGGCAGTCGGCCTGGGTCGGCTCGACCACCACGAAGGTCGGCCGCTGCGCGCCCTGCAATTCCCACAGGTAGCTGGCGATCCCGGCGGCCAGCCCGCCGACGCCACCTTGCAGGAACACATGGGTGAAGCCCTGGTCATGGGCCTCGACGATCTCGGCGGCGATGGTGCCGTAGCCTTGCATCACGTCACGGGGGATCTCCTCGTAGCCGTCATAGGAGGTGTCGGACACCACCAGCCAGCCGTTGCGACAGGCCAGCGCCGCAGCCTCCTCCACCGACTCGTCGTAGTTGCCGGCGATGCGCACGATCTCGGCGCCATGGGCCGCGATGGCCTGCTCGCGTTCGACGCTGACGTTGGCGTGCAGGACGATCACGCAGCGGCAGCCCAGGCTCTGCGCGGCAGCGGCCAGGGCGCGGCCATGGTTGCCGTCGGTGGCGCTGATCACGGTGAACCCGGCCAGGGCGTCGGCGTACTCACCGGCCAGCAGGGCGCGGACATTGAAGTTGTGCTCGGGAAACCGCCGCAGGACCAGGCGCACCAGGGCGATGGGCGCACCGAGCGCCTTGAAGCTGCCCAGCGTCGAGCGTTGCGACTCGTCCTTGACCCACAACTGACCCACGCCCAGCTCGGCGGCCAGGTCGGGCAGCTCGTACAGCGGCGTCGGGCCGCGGTTGAGGCCACTCCAGAGGGCCAGCCAGTCACGGCTCTGATGGGCCTTGGCGACGCTCATGATCTCGCCCAGTGCCTCGGGATAGGGCTGGCGGACAGCATTCGGGTTGGCAAACAGCATGACGGATCTCCATTTTTGTGGGAGCGAGCCTGCTCACGAAGGACTGCTAGGGCAGCCCCCCGTTTTCTTGAACAGGAAGAGGTCAGGAACGAATCAGGAAAGGCGGCGGACCACGACGTCCAGCAGGACCTCGGCGCCTTCGAGCAGCGCCGCGTCATCGGTATGCTCGCGCGGGTTGTGGCTGATCCCGCCACGGCTGGGCACGAAGATCATCGCCGCCGGGGCGATGCGGGCGATCATCTGCGCATCGTGGCCGGCCCCCGAGGTCATGCGCCGGTGGCTGAGGTCCAGGCGCCTGGCGCTGGCTTCGATCTGGTCGGCCAGGCTGGTGTCGAAGTGCACCGGCTCGAAGCGCACCAGGCGCTCGCAGGAGATCTTCACCCCCTCCTCCTCCGCGAGCCGTGCGAGGAAGCCGGCGAAGCGCTGTTCGGCCAGCTGCAGGCGGGTCTCGTCAGGGTCGCGCAGGTCGACGGTGAACACCGCCTTGCGCGGGATCACGTTGATCACGTTGGGTTCGAAAGCGATGCAGCCGGTGGTGGCCAGGGTGGTCCCGGCGGAGTCGCGGGCGATGGCGCGGGCCTCGGCCACCGCCGCGCAGGCCACGTAGCCGGCGTCGTGGCGCAGGCGGGTCGGGGTGGTGCCGGCATGGTTGGCATTGCCCTGCACCGTGACCTGCTGCCAGGAAATGCCCTGGAGGTTTTCCACCACGCCGATCTGCAGGCCCTCGGCCTCGAGGATCGGCCCCTGCTCGATATGCAGTTCGAGGTATTCATGGGGCACGATGGCGCCGGGTTGCAGGTCGCCGGCATAGCCGATGCGCGCCAGTTCATCGCCGAGGCGGCTGCCGTCGGTGCCGCGGGTATCCAGCGCCTGCTGCAGGTCCAGGCCACCGGCATATACCAGCGAACCCATCATGTCCGGCTGGTAGCGCACGCCCTCCTCGTTGGAGAAGGCCGCGACGGTGATCGGTCGCGCCGGCAGCACGCCCGCATCCCGGTATGCACGGACCACGGCCAGCCCGGCGAGCACGCCGTAGCAGCCATCGAGCGCACCGGCGTTGGTCACGGTGTCGATGTGCGAGCCCATCATCAGCGGCGCCAGGTCGTCACCCGAGGCGGCGGGCAAGGTGCCGAAGATATTGCCGATGCGGTCGATGCGCACGTCCAGGTCCAGTGCCTTCATCCAGGCCACCAACTGGTCGCGCCCGGCCTTTTCCGCATCGGTCAGGGCGATGCGGGTACGCCCGCCCTGCAGCGGGTCGGCGCCCAGCTCGCCAAGGATGCGGATCTGTTCCAGCAGCAGCGCGCCGTCAAGCTGAAGGTTCATCAAGGTACTCCGTGGGTGTTCGTCGATGAAGTAAATGCTATTGCAGCGTGCCGCACTTATTTCTTGATTTTCATCCAGGAAATGAAATTTTATTCCGCACTCTCCCCCTTCAGGAAATCCGCCGTCATGCCTCTCGATGCCTTCGACCTTGCCCTGCTCGACGCCGTGCAGCAGGACGCCAGCACCTCGCAGCAGGAACTGGGGGAACGGGTCAACCTGTCCCCCGCCGCGGTCAACCGCCGCCTGAAGAAGCTCAATGCCGACGGCGTGGTGCGTCGCACCGTGGCCCTGGTCGACCCGGTGGCGCTGGGCTATGGCCTGACGGTGATCACCGAAGTGGAAGTGGAGAACGAACGCCTCGACCTGCTCGACGCGATGAAGCGCACCTTCCTCGCCTGCCCGCAGGTGCAGCAGTGCTACTACGTGGCCGGGGAATGCGACTTCGTGCTGATCATGGCGGTGCGCAACATGGAGCAGTACACCGCGCTGACGCGCACGCTGTTCTTCGAGAGCAACAACGTCAAGCGCTTCAAGACCCTGGTGTCGATGAGCAACGTGAAGGTGGGGCTGGCTGTGCCGGTCGCTGCGGATTAAAGGAAATGCGGCAACGACTGGGCGATCAGCAACACGCCTGCCAGGGCCAATAGCCCCAGCACCACGCGGCGGAACGCCACGTCACTGAAGCGCCGGTACAGGCGCACGCCGAGCAGGGTCGGCAGCAGCACGCCGAAGGCCACCAGCGGGAACAGGCCCAGGGCCTCGGCGGTGACGGTACCGCAGGCCAGGTAAGTGATCATCGTCAGCAGTTGCATGGCCAGGTTGAAGCCCTGGATCACCGAGCGCTGGGTATCGCGGTCCCAGCCCTTGAGCACCGACCACAGCGCCGCGGCCGGACCGGTGAGGCCGCCGAGACCGCCCATCACCCCGCCCAGCACGCCCACCGCCGCATCCGCCGCGGCGCCGCCACCGCGCAGGCGCGGCAGGCTGGACGAGAACAGCATCAACGGGCACCACAGGGCCAGGACGATGCCCACCAGCAGGCGGAACAGCAGCGGGTCGACCTGCTGCAGCAGGAGGACGCCCAAGGGCACGCCGAGCAGTCCACCGAGCACCATGGGCAGCAGATGCTCGCGCTTCAGGCCGTGGCGCAGCGTGCGTGCCGCCAGCAACTGGCCCACCAGCGAACCGCAGACCACCAGCGGCCCGGTCAGCACCGGCGGCAAGGCCCAGGCCCAGATGGCCATGGCCACCAGGCCGAAGTTGGAGCCGGACAGGCCCTGGACGAAACCGGCCAGGGCGGCGCCGAAGAGGATGATGAGCCAGAGGGAGTCCATGCAGACCTGAGCACGCAAAAAGGCCAGAGGATAGACGCTGACCGGCGGGCGAGAAAGATCCAATCAGGGCCGATACGAAAGGGCCGATTCGCGGGCTTGACGAAGCCATGACACATTGTGTCATTGTATTGCTAGAGTGTCATAACCCCTGTAAGAGTCCCTCACCATGAAAGTCCACTTCATCGTCCATGAATCCTTCGAAGCCCCGGGTGCCTATGAAACCTGGGTCAAGGCGCGGGGCTACAGCGCCAGCCATTCGCGGGTCTACCTGAATCAGCCCTTGCCGGAAAACGCCGACGGCTTCGATTTGCTGGTGGTCCTCGGCGGCCCTCAGTCCCCGGCCACCACGCAGGAGCAATGCGCGCACTTCGACGCCCGCGCCGAACAGCGGCTGATCGCCCAGGCGATCGACGCTGGACGGGCGGTGGTGGGGATCTGCCTGGGTTCGCAACTCATCGGCGAGGCCCTAGGGGCGCGGTTCGAGCACAGCCCGGAGAAAGAGATCGGCAAGTTTCCCATCACCCTGACCGAAGAAGGTCGCGACAACGCCTGGATCGCTCACTTCGGCGAGATCCTGGACGTTGCTCATTGGCATAACGACATGCCCGGCCTGACCCCGGACGCCAAGGTGCTGGCCTACAGCGAAGGCTGTCCGCGACAGATCGTCGAATATGGGCCGCTGGTGTATGGCTTCCAGTGCCATATGGAGTTCACCACGGAGGTGGTGGAGTTGCTGATCGCGGCGTCGGCTGCCGAACTGGCAACGCTGACCGACCGGCGTTTCGTCCAGCAGCCCCAGGTGCTGCGCGAACATGATTATCAGGAGATGAACCAGAAACTGTTCGGCTTCCTCGACCAACTGATGGCGGCGTACCGGGGCTGAAGACCGGTTTCCTCAGGAAGAGACTCATCGCTGGCAAGCCACACAGGGACCGCATGCACCGCGGACCTTGTGGGGAGCTGGCTTGTCGGCGCGCCGAACCGCAGCGATTGCTGCGGTGATTTCACCACAGCAACCTTGGCCAGACCGTATTTAAAAGCCCTGCGGCATCTCCCCCCGCGCCAGCCGGGCATTGATGTCCTCGATCACCGCCGGCAGTTCGGCAATGGTGTCGATGAGGTAGTGCGGGCGCGAGCCTTCGAACATCCGCCCGATCCGCGCCCGCTCCGCTTCCAGTTGCTGCGTCGGCAGGCTCTTGTACTGCTCATGAGTCAGCCCCAGCGCATTTCCCGAGCAGGTCAGCGCCACCGTCCACATCCCGGCACTGCGCCCTTCGAGAATTCCCGGCCAGGTGTCGTCGACCTTGACGCAGGCTGCCACGTCGTCGATGCCCAGGGCGATCACGTTGGCCAGGGACTGCGCCGGGTAAGGCCGGCCGTTGGGCACCTCGTCGGTGGCCACCACATGATCCGGCCGATAACCGTTGGCGGCCGCCAGCTCCACCACCCTGGCCATGACCACCTGGGGGTAACCGGAACAGGTACCGATCTTCAGGCCCTTGCCGCGCAGCTCGGCGATCGCCTCCAGGGCCCCCGGGATCAGCGCCGAATGCAGGCCGATCTTGTCGATCTGCAACGGCATGAAGCGCTCGTAGATGGCGGTGACGTCTTCATCCGTGGGGGTGCGGCCGAAACGCGCGCGGTAACGCTCGGCAATCGCCGGCTGGTCGCACAGGGTGCGGATATGGTCCCACTTGCCCATGCCCATCGGGCCGCGAGCTTCCTCGAGGGAGACTTCGACGCCGAACTCGCCGAAGGCCTCGACGAAGATCTGCGTCGGGGCGAAGGAACCGAAGTCGACGACGGTGCCGGCCCAGTCGAGGATCGCGGCTTGCAGGCGTTGCGGTTGCTGGTAGTTCATGGTGGATCTCCAGTGGCAGGTCAGAAAAATCAGGGTTCAGGCCGGCGCGTCGAACAACTCGGCGATCATCGCGCGGTTGCGCCGCAGCGCCAGGCAACACAGGTGGTAATCGATATGGAACGGGTGGTCGACGAAGGTGATCGGTCGGGTGCCCGGGGTTTGCGCATATTCCACGGCGGAAACGAAGCCGATGCCGATGCCCCGGGCGATGGCATGGACGATGGCCTCGCGGCTGTTCAACTGCATGGCGCAATCCAGCTCGATGCCGGCGCGCTGGCAGCTTTCCTCCACCAGCTGCCGGGTCCGCGAGGACGGCTCGCGCAGGACCAGGCGTTCGCCGCGCAGTTGCTCGACATGCACCTTCTGCTGGCTGGCCCAGGGGTGATCGTCGCGAACCACGGCGATGATCGGGTAGCGCCGGTACAACCGGGTATGCAGGCGCTGGTCGAACTCGGACAAGGCCAGGATCGCCAGGTCGATGTCGAAGTTGTACAGGCGCTCCAGGGTCTCGTGCTCCGGGGAGAACGAGGTTTCCAGCTTGATGTCCGGGTACTGCTGCATCAGTTCGTAGGTCAAGTTCATGGCGATCGGCGGCGACACCGCGCCGATGCGCAGCAGGCCCGCCTTGCGCTGGCGGAAACTGTGCAACAGCTGGATGGCCTCGGCCTCCTGGCCAAACAGGCCCTGGGTGATGGCATAGAGTTGCCGCCCCGCCGCGCTCATCTCGATGAAGCGGCCACGCCGGTGGAACAGCTCCACGGCGAACATCTGTTCCAGCGCCGCGACCTGCTCGCTGACCGTGGGCTGGCCGACGCTCAGGTAGTCGGCGGCCAGGGTGAAGCTGCCGGTGCGCGCCACGGCATGAAACGAGCGCAGCCATTTGTGGTACTGGAACATGGGTAGGCCTTGTCGGGTTCAACGTTTGACGAATAGCGCCACCACGGCACTGCACAGGCAGGCACTGGCGACCACGATGAAGATCAGCGAAGTGTTGCCGGTGCTGTCCAGCAGGTTGCCGATCATGGGTTCGCAGAGTCCCGCGAACAGGTACGAAGAGAAATTCATCACGCCGGTGGCAGTGCCGGCACGGCGAGCGCCGACCAGGTCCGGGCATAGCGCCCAGAAGCTCGACGCCGGGCCGTAGACGAAGAAACCGCAGAGGAACAGCGCGGCCAGGCCGACCAGGCTGTGGGCCGGCAGGCTCCACATCCACAGGCTGGTGGCGGCCCCCAGGACCATGTACAGCATGATCGCCAGGTAACGCTTGGAGCCGAACAGCTTGTCGGAGATCCAGCCATTGCTCAGTGCCCCCACCGCCATGCCCACCGGTAGCGCCACGGTGATCCACTTGGGGTCGATGAAGCCGTCGCCATGCTTCCAGTCGGCACCGAGGAAATGCACCGGCACCCAGACGATCAGCCCGTAGCGCGCGGCGTTCTGGAAGCCCAGGGATACTGCGGCGATCAGCAGGCGAACGTTCTTCAGTACCGCTTTGTAGCGTTGCCCGGCGCTTTCACCTTCGCCCACCGCTTCGCGGTCCTTGTCATCGGCATTGGCCACGCCGGTGTCGGCCAGTGGCGCGAAACCGAGGTCTTGCGGTCGGTCGCGGGCAATCAGGAAGAACAGGATGCCGCCGGCCAGCATCAGCAGCACCGGCAGGCGGAAGATCCAGCGCCATTCCAGTTGCAACACCTCGATCACCAGGATCGAGGTGACGTAGGACAGGATCGACGCACAGCCGGCCGCGAAGGTGTAGAAGCCGTAGACCTTGCCGCGCTCGGACACGCCCCACCAGTTCGACAGCAGGCGACTGCCCGGCGCCCAGCCCAGCGCCTGCAGGTAGCCATTGAGCCCCCAAGGCAGGATCAGGCTGACGAAGCCGCTGGCGAAGCTGGTCAGCCAGTTGGCCGCGCAGGACAACACCGCGCCTAGGCTCATGATGCGCCGGCCGCCGTAGCTGTCGGCGAGGTTGCCATTGATCGCCTGGCCGATGGCATAGGCCCAGAGCATGGCGGCGGAGATCCAGCCGAGGGTTTCCTTGCTCAGGCCGAACTCGGCCTGGATCCCGGGGATGGCGAAACCGAAGGTCTGTCGGCCGGTGTAGAAGAACAGGTAGCAGAACATCGCGGCCAGGAGCATGCGCCACTGGGCCAGGCGAAAGGACGAATGGGCGGGCACGGCGAGATCAGACAGGGATTGCGCACGGTTCATGATGCTTTTTCCTTCTTGTTATGCGCCCGCGGCGTCGCCGCCGCAAGCAGGCATTCTCGTGGGTGCGACAGGAACGGCAGAAATGTCGGCTCAGGCGGCCTGCGAACCGATGAAGTTCTTGCCCCGGGCGCCCTGCAGGGCGTGGCGGATCATCGCCCCGGCCTCCGCCTCGGTCACCCCGTAGTCACTGAACTCGGTCTTGACCCCGAGGCTGTGCAGGAAATCCCGCAGGCGCTCCTGGGCCTGGCGGAGATCGGCGCCGAACACCCGTTGCAGGGTCTGGTCCCGCGCCGCATCGCGGCCCCAGGCCAGGCCCAGGACATGGGGCAAGGTGAAGGAGCAGGCAATGCCATGGGGCAGGCCATGGCGCAGGGTCATCTCGTAGGAGATGGAATGGGCCAGCGCGGTCTTGGTATTGGAAAAGGCCATCCCCGCCTTCAGCGCAGCCAGCGCCATGCGCGCGCGCAGATCAGGGTTCTCCAGGTCGCCACGCAGCCGCGGCAGGCAGTCGAGGATGTCCTCGATGGCGGAGATGGCAAAAGTGTCGGAAAGCGGATTGGCGTTGACGTTCCAGATCGCTTCCAGGGCGTGGGATAGCGCATCCAGGCCGGTGGACACGGTGACCCCGGCCGGCACCGTGAGCATCAGCTCGGGATCGATCAGCGCTGCTTTCGGCCAGGTGCAATCCAGGTGCAGGGAGTATTTCTTCTGCGCGCCAGCGTCCCAGAGGGTCGCCCAGGGGGTGACTTCGCTGCCGGTACCGGCGGTGGTCGGCGCGGCGATCAGGGTCTTGCAGCGCGGCGGGGTGAACGGCTTGCCGGCGGCGAGCAGGCCGAGCAGTTCGTCGAAACGCCCGGAGGCAGTGCCGACCATCAGCGCCTTGGCGGTATCGATGGCACTGCCGCCGCCTACCGCCAGCACGGTTTCGCAGGCGCCGGCTTCACGCCAGAAGGTCTCGTAGGTGGCGCGCAGATGGGCCACGTCCGGATTGGGCTGGACATCCTCGACGACATGTACCAGACGCTCGCCCAGCAGTGCTTCGATACGCGCCAGCAGGCCCAGGGCACGGGCCTCGGGGAAGATAACCAGGGCCACGGTCTGGCCTTCGGTGAGCTCGACGATACGATTCAGGCTACCGGCACCGAAATGGCTGGCGACCGGGTTGTGGAAGTAGGCAGGCATGGCAGCTCCGTTCTTGTTGTGGGTACACGAGCGCATCTTCGGTGCGCAGCAGGACCGACTCCAATCGATTGATCCCAGGTGGGGATCGGCCAGACCGATAGCAGCAGGAACAGGATTCGACACGGGAACTCCGGAAAACGGGCGAAAGGCTCCCGCCCGGCCATGGTGGAACATGGCCGTCTGGCGGGATGGCAAGCGGAAAGGTCGCGGCTCAGTGCCGGCCGTTGTCCTGGATCGCCCTGCGCAGGCGGCTGGACAGCAGGTCGGCGGCGATCACCATGACGGTGATGACGATGATGCAGGTGGCGGTCTCCTGGTACTTGAACAGCTTCAGGCTGCTGACCAGTTCGAAGCCCAGGCCGCCGGCGCCGACCATGCCGAGCACCGTGGCCGAGCGCAGGTTGACCTCGAAGCGGTACAGGATCACGGCAATCCAGGCGGTGACCACCTGCGGCAGCACGCCGAAGACGATCACCTGCAACGGCCGCGCACCGGTGGCACGCAAGGCTTCCAGCGGGCCCTGGTCGATCTCTTCGATGCTCTCGGCGAAGAACTTGCCGAGCATGCCTACGCCATGTACCGCCAGGGCCAGCACGCCGGGGAACGGCCCAAGGCCCACGGCAGAAACGAAGACCAGGGCGAGGATCAGTTCGTTGATGCTGCGGATCACGTTCAGTCCCTGCCGGGTGCCCTGGTACAGCCATCGGTTGCCATGCAGGTTGCGCGCGGCCAGGAAGGCCAGGGGTACGGCGCAGAGCACCGCCAGCAACGTGCCCCAGATGGCGATCTGCACGGTTTCCAGGGCCGGCGCCAGCAGGCGTGGCAGGATCGCCGGGTCGGGCGGCAGCGAACGGCCGATGAAATCGCCGATCTGCGGCAGCCCGGCAGCCAGTTCGCCCCAGCTGAGCTGGGCGCCCCTGGCGCTCCAGTGCAACAGGACCAGCAGCGCCAGCACCAGGCCGGCGCTCAGCGACCAGCCGCGCAGGCTGCCGGGGGTATCGACCATCCAGCGGTAATCTCGGGCAGCCATCTCAACCTCCCAGGCCATTGGCGTAATGCAGGGCGACCGGAACGGCGACGCTGCTGGCGCCGCCCTCCTCCGTCGCCGGATAGATGCGTTGCAGCGCGGCCTCGTCGAGGCCGCCGGCATCGCCGTCGTAGACCAGCCGGCCATGGGCCAGGCCGACGATGCGGTCGCCGAACTCACGGGCGAAATCCACCTGGTGCAGGTTGCACACCACGGTGATGCCCAGCGCGCGACTGGTATCGCGCAGGTATTGCATGACCAGGCGCGCGGTCTTCGGGTCGAGGCTGGCCACCGGTTCGTCGGCGAGGATCACCCGCGGTTGCTGGGCCAGTGCCCGAGCAATGCCGACCCGTTGCAGCTGCCCGCCTGACAGCGAGTCGGTGCGCGCCCTGCCTTGTGGCCCAGTTCGACCCGGGCCAGGCACTGCCTTGCCAGCTCGACGTCAGCACGGCTGAACAGCTGCAGAAGCGAGGCCAGGGTCGAGACCGCGCCCAGACGCCCGGTCAGCACGTTCTTCAGTACCGACAGGCGCGGCACCACGTTGTGGTGCTGAAAGATCATCGCCACCTGGCGACGCAAGGCGCGCTCGTCGCGGGCCTGCATGGCATCGATGCCGGCCACCTGCAACTCGCCGCCATCGGCACGGGCCAGGCGGTTCATGCAACGCAGCAGGGTCGATTTGCCGGCCCCGGACTGCCCCAGTACCACGACGAACTGGCCGGCCGCGATATCCAGATCGATGCCGCGCAGCACCGGATTGTCACCGTACTGCTTGGTCAGTTGACGGACGCGGATCATTTCATCTTGCTCAGGTCGAGATCGAGCACCCGTGCGGTATAGCGGACCACGTCATAGGCGGCGTCGGTGGTGGGCTGGAAACCGTTGAGCATGCCCTGGTCACCCCAGGGCACGTCCTTCACGTTGGCCAGGGCGGCGGCCAGCTTCTGCTTGAGCGCCGGGTCCAGGTCCTTGCGCCAGACCATCGGCGACTCGGGGATGTCCGGCGAGGTCCAGACCACCCGCAGGTCCTCCTGCTTCACCGAGCCCTGGGCCACGGCCGTGGCCAGGATGCGGTCGGCCACCGCAGCGGCGTCCACCTTGCGGTTGGCCACGGCGAGGATGCTGGCGTCATGCGAGCCGGAGAAGATCACCCGCGAGAACATCGAGTCCGGCTGGTAGCCGGCCTGCTCCAGGCCGGCCTTGGGGAACAGATGGCCGGAAGCCGAGCTGGGGTCGACGAATGCGAAGGTATGGCCCTTCAGGTCCGGCAAGCCTTCGATCGGGCTGTCGGCGCGGCTGACGATCAGGCTGTGATAGGCACTCTTGCCGGTCTTGCGGGTCACCGCCACGGCAAACGCCTCGGCACCGGCGACCTGGTTGGCCAGCACATAGGAGAACGGGCCGAGGTAGGCGACATCCAGTTTCTTCGAGCGCAAAGCCTCGATCACCCCGTTGTAGTCGGTGGCGACGAAGGGCTTGACCGGCATGCCCAGTTGCACCTGCAACTGGTCGAGCACCTGCTTGCTGCTCTCGATCATCGACTGGGCGTCCTCGGACGGGATCAGGCCGATGCGCAGCGCCTCTTCGGCGCGGGCGGAAACACTGCCCAGCAGCGGCAGGGAAAAGGTGACGACACACAACAGCTTGCGAAGGATCTTCATGGCATTTCCGGGTTGTGGGTGGGAATGCCCTTCATCCTCGGCTTGCAATGTGACGGTCACACCATCGATTTACCCTTGGTTTTCTCGAAAAAGTATTCAAGGAATCTATGGATGGCCAACAGCAAGCTGCGCGCCTTTCTCGCCGTGGCCCGACATGGCAGCTTCAGCGCCGGGGCCCGTGCCCTGGGCCTGAGCCAGCCGACCGTCACCACCCAGGTGCAGGCGCTGGAGCGCTCGCACAACCTCGAACTGTTTCACCGCCGCGGGCGCCGCGCGGAGCTGTCCAGCGTGGGCCGGCAACTGCTGCCCATCGCCCAGCAACTGCTGGCGCTGGAGGCCGAGGCCGACGGTCTGCTGCGTGACTCCGGCAGCCTGGTGCGCGGGCAGTTGCGCCTCGGCGCGGTGGGGCCGTTCCACGTGATCGAAATGGTCGATGCCTACCAGCGCCAGTACCCGCAGATCGAACTGTCGATCCGCGTCGGCAACTCCGCGTCGGTGCTGGCGGACCTGGAGAACTACGTGATCGACATCGGGGTGCTGGCCGGCCTGCATGACGACCCGGCATTCCATGCCACCCTGTATGCCCGCCACCCGGTGATCGTCTTCGCCCATCACCGGCACCCGCTGGCGCAGCGCGACAGCGTGCCCCTGGAGGCGCTCCAGGGGCAGCCGATGCTGCGTCGTGAACAGGGCTCAACCACCCGCCTGGCGTTCGAACGGGCCCTGGCCGAGCGCGAGGTCACGCCGCGCATGCTGATGGAGATCGGCAGCCGCGAGGCCCTGCGCGAGGCCGTCGTGCGCGGGATCGGCCTGGGCGTGGTGTCGGCGGCGGAGTTCGTTCCCGGGCCGCAACTCAAGGCCATCCGCATCGAGGGCGATCCGGTGTTCACCGAGACGTACCTGTACTGCCTGGCAGAACGGCGGAGCAGCCAGGTGGTGGAGACCTTCCTCGCCTGTGCCGACCAGGCTCGACTCAGGCGGTGAGCCAATACCTGGTTTTCTCATGCTTGCCAGGGCTCAAGGGCTGGTATCCAGCACCCTGGAATCAGGCTTGTCAGCCTCTCGTAAAACCTGTTCAAGTGATATCGAAGCCATGTCCAGCATGGGGCCAGTTGTCTCTGGCTCAAAAAAATCACGTCCCACCGCGTCGGAAACCTTGACGGTGCCTTTGAAGTAAACAGCATTGCGACGACCGAGACGGTCTTCATAGCTGACCTTGCTCACAGTCAACACACTGACGAAGCAATAATCTTCAGTAGCACTCTTAGCGTTGTGCTGCATTGCTTCATGGTGCAGCGCTGCAAACGTCGAAAGATTCCTGAAGCCCTTCGCCGTCGAAAGTTTCCCGACCACCTCAGCGGTGGAGTAGTGTGCAAAGTAGTAACCCAACACAGGCACCAGCGTGTAACGCCCACGCGAGTTGAAGCGTTCAACCACGATAAAGCTTTTTGTTTTCCAGTCCAGATTCGAAATCGGCGCCCCATTATTATTCAGGAACATCGACTCCTCTATGTAACTTCCCTCCTCTTCGGAATAAACGGCTTGTCCACCCATAGAGAAGTGCGGCTGCGCACTGACTTCCGAGACCGCCAGCATCCTTTCGTTTATATCCAGCGCGGCGTAGGCAACGACAAGTGACGCGCCCGCTATGAAAATCAAGGAAAGTACATCAACGTATATCTTGTTGATTTCCAGAAAACGACGAAGCCCTCCGAAAACAAAACATAGCAGCGCCCACATGGCGCACAACAATACTCTAATCAGCAGCATGAATCCCTAGCACCCAGAATCCTGTTGAACATATGACACCCGCAGCAAGGTTCGACAAAAACCGTCAACCGATATCGGTCGCCGCTGCATACCCCACGAATTTATTGGCAAAGTCCACCAAGGGGAAAGTCAGCCAACGCTGATGCTGACCGAAGTTCACGCAACTGATCTTGATATCGTCACCTTCAATACGCGCGTGAGAGACAAAAGTGACGTGCATGGTGTGTGCACCGAGGTTGCCGGTAACCATTTTCCAGAACAGGCCCACAAGACCGGGATTAGGCGTGCGCAAAGCCACCTCCGCAGTTGCCTGGGCTCGGTCGCGAATCATCTGGCCGGTAGCATCGGGCACGAGCAGACGCTGGATCTCTCCAGTCGATGCCGCACCCAGCGCCTCGGTCATTGCGCCATAGACGAACATCACGGTGCGCCAGCCATTGCCGGCGAGATTGACCATGTCGCGCAGCAACCTCACTCGGTCTGCCGTAGACCCGCTGTCCGGAATCAACTGCGGTGGCTGACAGCGCACCATCGACGTCGGGAAGTCCACCGCAAGAATGACTTTGCGAAAGCCGCAGTCGCACAGAAAGCGAAAGACATCTTCCGGTCCGCACGTGCCATACATGCCATCGGTGATCGCGCGGTCGTCGGCTCGCAATGAGGCACACATGATCCAGTCGGCCGCAGTTCCGTTGGGCAGCGCATTGCGAACGGCATCCGAAGGTGCAACCTGTCGGTTATGCAACTGTGTCCGGCCTTGATCCGCCAGTTCCGTGCACGCCGTGACATAGCGCAACGGTGCTTCCCGAACCAGAGAGATGGCAACCGCAGCAGGCCCACACAACTGATACTGCCCCTGATGGACCAAGCTCGGGTCGATGACACGAGCCACCAGCTGCAAGGCGACGGTTACCCGATTGAGCTGCGGAAACGCCAATGCATTCGGTCCGCCAGCTGCGGCGAAATCACAGGCCACCCGGATCGCCTCCAACTGAACCTGATCCAACTGCCGTCGGCGCGGCGTGACGAAACGCAGGGCAATGGCCTGTTGAAACTGTCCTATCACCTCAGCACTGGCAGCATTGGTCGAACACCGGTTCAACTCATGAGCGACCCGTCGGGGCTCGGCAGGCCTGACCATGACTTCGTCCAACCAGTGAATGATTTCCTGTAGCGTCATGACGATCCCTCGATGTGCCCGGGGCGCCATGGTAGTCATCCGTTGCATCAGCGTCCATCGGCGTATCCGCCGGTACAACAGCAATTGCGGCTAGGCTCCCATTCTCGAAATCGCCGAACCTGTGCCCATCGCAAGCCACCCCACCGGAACCGAAGATGCCCAGCCCCTACGCCGCCCGTTTCACCGCCGTACTCGCCTACATCGACGAGCACCTCGAAGGCGACCTGTCGGTGAAGACCCTGAGCCAGGTGGCGAACTTCTCGGCCTACCATTTCCACCGCCAGTTCAGCGCGTTCGTCGGCGTGCCGGTTGCCCGCTATGTGCAACTGATGCGCCTGCGCCGGGCGGCGCGGCGGTTGGCCGGGCAGGCGGAGTACTCGGTGCTGGAGGCGGCCCTGGATGCCGGTTTCGAAAGCCCCGAGGCCTTCAGCCGGGCCTTTCGCCGGGACTTCGGCACCAGCCCCAGTGCCTTTCGCCAGCAACCGGAATGGCAGGTGTGGAATGCGGTATTCGCCATCCCCCACTTTTCGAGGAACATCAGCATGCAAGTGAAGATCGTCGAGTTCGCCGAAGTCCGCGTCGCCGCCCTGGAGCACCTGGGCCCGCCCGGTCTGGTCCAGGAGACGGTGCGCCGCTTCATCGACTGGCGCCTGCACAGCGGCCAGTCGCCGGTCGCCAGCAGCCGCACCTTCGGCATTCCGTTCAACAACCCGGATACCACGCCGCCGGAGGAATTCCGCTTCGCCGTCTGCGGCGAAATCGACCAGGCCGTGCAGCCGAACGCGGCCGGCATCGGCGAACTGCGCATCGCCGGGGGGCGCTACGCGGTGGTCCGCCACCACGGCTCGCCGGACCATATCGGCGAGACCATCTACCCGATCTACCGCGACTGGCTGCCGGCCAGCGGCGAGGAACTGCGCGACCAGCCGCTGTTCTTCCACTACCTCAGCGTGTTCCCGCAGGCCCCGCTGGAGCAGTGGCAGACCGATATCTACGTGCCCCTGCAGTAGTGTCACCTGCCTGCCACGCAGCACGCCTAACATCGGCCTCACCCCCATTCGACGAGGCCCATCATGGTGATGACCGATGCTCCCCTGATCCAGCGCATCTACGACGAGCTGGTCGACCACAGCGACGAAGAACTCGAACTGGAACTGGCCGACGACCTCGCCAACCTGGACGAACTGTTCGACCAGCACACCCCGGACAGCCCGGAAAAGGAAGCGCGTCGCCGCTATTTCCGCGAGCTGTTCCGGCTCCAGGGCGAACTGGTGAAACTGCAGAGCTGGGTGGTCAAGACCGGCCAGAAGATCGTGATCATCTTCGAAGGCCGCGATGCCGCCGGCAAGGGCGGGGTGATCAAGCGCATCACCCAGCGCCTCAACCCGCGGGTCTGCCGGGTCGCCGCACTGCCGGCGCCGAACGACCGCGAACGGACCCAGTGGTACTTCCAGCGCTACGTGCCGCACCTGCCGGCGGCGGGCGAGATCGTCCTGTTCGACCGCAGCTGGTACAACCGCGCCGGGGTCGAGCGGGTCATGGGCTTCTGCAACGACGAGCAGTACGAGGAATTCTTCCGCAGCGTGCCGGAATTCGAACGCATGCTGGTGCGCTCCGGGATCAAGGTGATCAAGTACTGGTTCTCGATCTCCGACCAGGAACAGAACCTGCGCTTCCTCAGCCGCATCCACGACCCCCTCAAGCAGTGGAAGCTCAGCCCCATGGACCTGGAGTCGCGGCGACGCTGGGAGGCCTACACCAAGGCCAAGGAAATCATGCTCGAGCGCACCCATATCGAGGAGGCGCGCTGGTGGGTGGTGCAGGCCGACGACAAGAAGAAGGCCCGCCTCAACTGCATCAGCCACCTGCTCGCCCAGGTGCCCTACGAGGAGGTCGAGGCGCCGAGCGTGTCGCTGCCGCAACGGCTGCGCCAGGCCGACTACAGCCGCACGCCGACGCCGGACGCGCTGATCGTGCCGGAGATCTACTGAGCCGGAGCGTGACATAACTTGTAACATCCTCTTCCGATAATCACCGGTGCCCCACACTCACCGGTATCGGAACATGGACTCCAGCACGCTCGCCTCACCCGCTTCGCTCGCTGAGGGCCACCGCCCTCGGCTCTCCCACAAACCCGGACGGGCCGCCTCGGCCATCTTCATCGTCCTGCTCCTCGCCGGCATCGGTTTCTCGGCCTGGAGCCTGGTCCAGGACGTCGGCGACATGCACGCCGTCATCACCACCTGGACGCCCTTCCTGCTGCTCGGCATCGCCCTGCTGATCGCGCTTGGCTTCGAATTCGTCAACGGCTTCCACGACACCGCCAACGCGGTGGCCACGGTGATCTACACCAACTCCCTGCCGGCCCACTTCGCGGTGGTCTGGTCCGGCGTGTTCAACTTCCTCGGCGTGCTGCTGTCCAGTGGCGCGGTGGCGTTCGGCATCATCGCCCTGCTGCCGGTGGAGCTGATCCTGCAGGTCGGCTCCTCGGCCGGCTTCGCCATGATCTTCGCCCTGCTCATCGCCGCCATCCTCTGGAACCTCGGCACCTGGTGGCTGGGCCTGCCCGCCTCGTCCTCGCACACCCTGATCGGCTCGATCATCGGCGTCGGCGTGGCCAACGCCCTGATGCACGGGCGCGACGGCACCTCCGGGGTGGACTGGGCGCAGGCGACCAAGGTCGGCTACTCGCTGCTGCTGTCGCCGCTGGTCGGCTTCGTCTGCGCCGCCCTGCTCCTGCTGGCCCTGCGCCTGCTGGTGAAGAACCGCGAGCTGTACAAGGCGCCGAAAGGCGACACGCCGCCGCCCTGGTGGATCCGCGGCCTGCTGATCCTGACCTGCACCGGGGTGTCCTTCGCCCACGGTTCCAACGACGGGCAGAAAGGCATGGGCCTGATCATGCTGATCCTGATCGGCACCCTGCCGATGGCCTACGCGCTCAACCGCACCATGCCGGAAGGCCAGGCCACCCAGTTCGCCGCGGTCGCCGAAGTGACCCAGCAGGCCCTGCAGCGCAGCGCCCCGCTGCCGGCGCCGGCCGAGCCGCGCCCGGTGCTGGAGACCTACGTGCGGACCAAGCAGGTCACCCCCGAGCTGGTGCCGGCGCTGGCCGTGCTGTCCGGGCAGATCGGCGCCCAGGTCAAGGGCTACGGCTCGCTGGCCAAGGTCCCGGCGGAAGCCATGGCCAACGTGCGCAACGACATGTACCTGGCCTCGGAAGCCATCCGCCTGATGGACAAGGACAAGGTCGGCAACTTCGACGCCGATACCGGCGCCAAGGTGCAGGCGTTCAAGAAGCAGATCGACGACGCCACCCGCTTCATCCCGCTGTGGGTCAAGGTGGCCGTGGCCATCGCGCTGGGCCTGGGCACCATGGTCGGCTGGAAACGCATCGTCATCACCGTCGGCGAGCGCATCGGCAAGACCCACCTGACCTATGCCCAGGGCGCCTCGGCCGAGACCGTGGCGATGCTGACCATCGGTGCCGCCGACCTGTACGGCCTGCCGGTCTCGACCACCCAGGTGCTGTCCTCGGGCGTCGCCGGGACCATGACGGCCAACGGCACCGGCCTGCAATGGGCCACCGTGCGCAACCTGCTGATGGCCTGGGTGCTGACCCTGCCCGCGGCGATCCTGCTGTCGGGTTGCCTGTACTGGATGCTGAGCAAGGTGTTCTGAAGGGGCAGGTCGGCGAGGCCCCTGTGGGAGCGGGTTTACCCGCGATTGCGTCGGTGATGCCAGCACGGTAATCGCGGGTAAACCCACTCCCACAGGTCCCCGCTGCATCAAAGAACAGGAGCGCTGGCTCAATAATCCCCACGCTTGCGAAACGCCCAGCGCCCCGCCAGGGCGGTGAAGGTCGCCACCAGCACCACCAGCACCCAGAACCCGTGCGGGTCGTCCGACAGGGGTACGCCGCCGACGTTCATGCCGAAGAAACCGGCAATGATGTTGATCGGCAGCGCCAGCACCGTGACCACGGTCAGGGTGAACAGGGTGCGGTTGTTCTCCTCGGTGAGCTTGGCGGCGATCTCTTCCTGCAGCAGCTTGATCCGCTCCACCAGCGCGGTGAGGTCGTTGATGATCACCGAGAACTCCTCGGTGGCCGCGCGCAACTGGCGGATGTCCTGCTCCTGCAGCCAGTCCGGCGGCCGGTTGAGCAGGCGCAGCAGCGAGCCCGGTTCCAGTGCCAGCAGGCGTTGCAGGCGCACCAGCACGCGGCGCATGGCACTGAGGTCGGCGCGGTTGTCGCTGAGGCGCTGGGACAGCAGCTGGTCTTCGATGCGGTCCACGTTCATGGTGGTCTCGCGGACGATCTGGGTCAGCAGGTCGCCCTGGTCGCCGAGCAGGTGCACCAGCAGCTCGATGGTCGAACTGAAACGCTCGCCGCGCTTCACCGAGGAGCGCAGGCGATCCACCGAATGCAGCGGCTGCAGGCGCGCGCTGACCAGCAGGCGACGGCGCACGCAGGCCCACAGGGTGGAGACGTCGGAGGAGACCAGGCCGAAGTTGAACACCACGTCGTTGACCACCGCGAGCAAGGCGGTGTCGGCGTGTTCGATGCGGGTCGAGCGCGAGCCTTCGCGCAGGGTCTCGAAGAAGGTGTCCGGCAGGTCCAGGCTGCCCTTCATCCAGCGCTCGCAGGCGGCGTGGGCGAGGTTCATGTGCAGCCAGAGGAATTCCTCGGGATCGCGGGGCTCGAGCAACAGCTCCAGTGCTTGCGTGGAGTCGATTTCCCGCCCCGGCTGGCCGGGGCGGAAGACGAAGCCATAGAGCAGGCCGTTGAGATCCGCGTCCTGATGATGGCCCTGGGTCGTGATCATACGGGCTCTCAAGGGGGCTGGATCAGTGGCGGGAACCGTTGTCCATCAGGCTGTGCAGCAGGCCGAAGCGCAGGCCGGGCTCGGACGGGGTCATGTCCTCGATGCCGAACACCTTGAACGCCGCCAGCATGATCGCCAGGCCACCGGGCAGCATGCCCTGGCGGTGCGCCTGCAGGCCGCCGAGCTTGAGGCGCTTGACCTGGCCGGCGTCGAGCAGGGCCAGGGACAGGCGCAGCAGGCCGGCATAGGTGATGCCGTCGCGGCCGCCTTCGTTGAGACCGTTGGCCTTGAGCACCCGCGACAGCATGCGCGCGGTGCCGGAGGAGCCGATCGCCGCGTGCCAGCCGTGTTCGCGGATGTAGCCATCGACCTGGGAGAACGCCAGGCTGGCATGCTGTTCCGCCTGCTGCAGGGCGCGGCTGTCGACCCGGCCGCCCGGGAAGTAGCGCTTGCCGAAGGTGCCGCTGCCGATGGTCAGGCTCTCGGTGAAGACCGGTTGCTTGCCACGGCCGACGATCAGTTCGGTGGAGCCGCCGCCGATGTCCACCACCAGGCGCGTGGTCTTCTCGCAGGGCATGGTGTGGGCGATGCCGGAGAACACCAGTTCGGCCTCTTCCTGGCCGGAGATCACGCTGATCGGGAAGCCCAGGCGCGCTTCGGCGCCTTCGAGGAACACCGCCGCGTTGCGCGCCTGGCGCACGGCACTGGTGGCGACGGCGCGCACGCGCCCTTCCTGGAAACCGCTGAGGTGCTTGCCGAAGCGCTCCAGCGCCTGCCAGCCGCGTTCCAGGGCCAGCTTGTCGAGGGCGTCGCCGCGCAGGCCTTCGGCCAGGCGCACCGGTTCGCGCAGGCTCTTCACCTTGCGGATGACCGGGCGTCGGTCGCACAGGATCTGCTGGCCGATGGTCATGCGAAACGCGTTGGAACCGAGATCGACCGCTGCAAACAGGGGGGCGCTGCCTTTCATGGGAATTGTCCTGGTGGCCGGTTGGCCGAATCTGCGCCATGCGCAAGCATTGTCGAATTTGATGGCAGGAATGTTACCTCTCGTTTCATGACACTTCGGTGACGACACTTCCGGGCCTACAGCTTTGCCGAACCAGGCCGATGAATCCTTTAACCCTCCCTCGCCTTGTGCCGTGCCACTGAGGATCCGAAGATGCAGCTGACTCTAAGAACAAAACTGCTGTTGCTCGCCCTGCTCCCCGTCCTGTCGTTCGCCCTGGTCATCAGCGGCGCCGCCGACCGTATCCTGCGCAACCTCGCCGACAACGAAATCAACGAAACCCGCCAGCGCCTGCTCGATGAGAGCCGGCAGAACCTGGAACAGTCCATGCAGATCGCCATCGGCGCGGTGCAGGGCCTGTACGACGCCGCCGCCAACGGCGACACCGCCAGCCGCGACCAGGCCATCGCCCTGCTGGCGAAGATCAAGTACGGCAAGGACGGCTACTTCTTCGCCCACGACTCCAGCGTGGTCCGCCTGTTCCGCGGCGACAGCCCGGTGGACGTGGGCAAGAACCTCAGCGACCGCAAGGACGTCAACGGCGTCTACGTCAACCGCGAGCTGGTGCGCGTGGCCAAGGACGGCAGCCACTACGTCAACTACAGCTCGCCGCTGCCCGGCAACGAAAGCGTGCAGGTGCCCAAGCTGGGCTACAGCTTCTACCTGCCGAAGTGGGACATGGCCCTCGGCACCGCGGTGAACCTGGACAACATCGAGCTGCGCATCGGCGAACTGCGCGGCGAGATCGACCGGCGCATCGACTCGATCCTCGCCAGCATCCTGGCCATCGCCGCGGTGCTGCTGGTGGTCCTCGGCGTCGCCGGGCTGATGCTCAGCAACACCCTGCTCAAGCCGCTCAAGGCGATGAAGGACAACCTCGACGCGATCGCCGCCGGCGACGGCGACCTCACTCACCGGCTGCGCGCCGGCAACGACGAACTGGGCCAGCTGGCGGGCTCGTTCAACCGCTTCGTCGAGAAGATCCAGGGCCTGGTGCGCCAGGTGGTGGAGGTCAGCGGCGAGCTGTCGGGCCTGGTGCAAGCCGTGGAAAGCCAGAGCCGTCGCTCGGAGCAGGCGATGGAAGCGCAGCGGCATGAAACCACCCAGGTGGCCACGGCGATCAACCAGATGTCCGCCGCCGCCCTGGAAGTGGCGCACAGCGCGCAGAACGCCGCCCACGCCGCCCAGGAAACCGACAGCCAGGGCCAGCAGGCACGCCAGGTGGTGGACGGCAGCATCAAGCGCATCCATGCCCTGGTGGAGAACATCCGCGGCAGCGGCACCTCGCTGGACAGCCTGCAGCAGGACGTGCAGTCCATCGTCGGGGTACTGGGGGTGATCCGCTCCATCGCCGAGCAGACCAACCTGCTCGCCCTCAATGCCGCCATCGAGGCGGCCCGGGCCGGCGAGGCCGGACGCGGTTTCGCCGTGGTCGCCGACGAGGTGCGCAGCCTGGCCAGCCGGACCCAGCAGAGCACCCAGGAAATCCAGGTGATGATCGACCGCCTCACCACCGGGACCCACTCGGCGGTGGAGTCCATGCGCAACTCCTGCGAGAGCGGCGACCGCACCCGCGACCAGGCCAGCGAAGCCGGTACCTCGCTGGACGCCATGGCGTCGCTGATCGGCACCATCAGCTCGATGAACGCGCAGATCGCCAGCGCGGCCGAGGAGCAGACCGCCGTGGCCGAGGAGATCAACCGCAGCGTGCACCAGATCGCCCAGTCGGTGGACAGCGTCGCCGAACAGACCCGCCAGGGCGCGCAGACGGCGCAGAGCCTGTCGGCGCTGGAAGGACAGCTGCGCGCGCTGGTGCGGCAATTCCGCATCTGATCCATGTCGTGCAGAACGGGCGCCGCACAGGCGCCCTTTTTTTATTTTTGCAAAACAGCACGTTGTTTCAATTCGATATGGGCGCATAATAAAGTTGTATCAATGCAAAACAACAGCCGTGCACCTTGTGTATCAATTCGATCTACGCCCTCCTGCACCTTTGGTATTACTCCCTTATTCACGCTTGACACTGTTTGTCAGCCCTCGCAATACTTGCCGCCGCACAACCAGCCCGTTACAAAAACAATAAATACCGCGGAACAAGGAGTTCTTCGATGCTTGGTTACTATGCGCAATACAGCAAGGAATACATCACCACCCTGATGATCGCGACCACCCTGTTCTTCGCCCTGCCGATCTTCATCGCCCCGCTGCAGTGGGCCCGGCTGATGCGCTGGACGATCCCGGAACACCAGCACCTGGCGATCTATTTCGGTCGCTGCCTCGGCGCGTTCATTCTCGTCGTGGAGTTCTGCATGCTGCGTTCGGCAACCACCGGCACCAGTTTCAGCTACGCCTTCGATGTATTGTTCGTGGTCTTCACCCTGATGTTCGTGGTGCATGTCTATGGCGCCATAAAACAAATCCAGCCGATTACCGAAACACTCGAAATCGGTTTCTGGATGATCCTCTTCGTATTGAACATCCTGTTCTATCCCGCCACTGCAATTACACTTTGAGCGTTATTTGAAAGGCGACCGGAACACCACCGGTCGCGCCGCTCAAGCATTACCACGACAACTTTCTGGCCATCACCCGCCGGCGGCCCCGTGCCCGCAAAACGGCTTGTCGCGGCCAAGGAGCGCACATGTCCAGGGAAGACTTCGATCCACTCGCCGAGATGGTCCGCGGCGTGCTCCAGCAGGCCACCGGTATCGCTGCCGCGCAGTTGCATGACGACGCGGCGTTCCACGAGATCGGCCTGACCTCCCTGGCCATCCTCACCTTCAACGAACTGATCCAGCCAAGCTTTCCCGAGCTGAACAAGACCCTGCTGTTCGACTGCCGCACGCTGCGCGCGGTGGTCGAGCATCTGCGCCGCGAGCATCCGCAGGCCTGCGCCGCCTGGGCGCAAGGGCAAGCGCCGCAACCGGTGTCCGCCAGCGCAGCGGAGGCCTGGCCATCCCTGGCTCCACTTTCCCTCCAGCGCCCGCACGGCGCCACCCGGGACATCGCCATCGTCGGCCTGCACGGACGCTTTGCCGACGCCGATGACCTCGACCAGCTCTGGCACAACCTGCTCCAGGGGCGTGACTCGATCGTCGAGGTACCCGGCGAGCGCTGGGCACTGGAGGGCTTTTTCCAGGCCGGGGCCGACGCCCGCGACAGCGGCCTGAGCTACGCCAAGTGGGGTGGATTCCTGCGCGACATCGACCGCTTCGATGCCCAGTTCTTCGGCATTCCGCCCCGCGATGCGGCCTGCCTCGACCCGCAGGAACGCCTGTTCCTGCAATGCGCCTGGCATGCCCTGGAAGACAGCGGCCACCTCGGTGAACGCAGCCGCCTGCTGCGCCACGCCAACGGCTCGCTGGACATCGGCGTGTACCTCGGCATCACCAGCAACACCTGGCCGTTGCACGGGCCTGCGCTGTGGCAGGCCGGACACCACGCGATCCCCAGCGGCATGCCCTGGTCGGTGGCCAACCGGGTGTCCTACGCCCTCGACCTGTGCGGCCCGAGCCTGGCCGTGGACACCGCCTGCTCGTCGTCGCTGAGCGCCCTGCACATGGCCATCGACAGCCTGCGCCAGGGCCAGTGCCGCGCGGCCCTGGTGGGGGCGGTCAATCTCTACAGCCACCCGGCCAAGTACGTGCAGCTGTGCCAGCAGCACATGCTCTCGCCCAGCGGTCGCTGCCATGCCTTCGGCAGCCAGGCGGACGGCTTCGTCCCCGGCGAGGGGGTCGCGGCGATGCTGCTCAAGCCGCTGCACGTGGCCCGCCGCGATGGCGACCGGATCCTCGCGGTGCTCAAGGGCAGCGCGATCAACCATGGCGGCCGCGGCAACGGCTATACCGTGCCCAGCGCCGGTTCCCAGGCCAGCCTGATCGAGCAGGCGCTGGCCGACGCCGGCAGCGACGCCGCCAGCATCAGCTACATCGAGGCCCATGGCACCGGCACCCGGCTCGGCGATCCGATCGAGGTGCAGGGCCTCAAGCGCGCCCTGGGCAAGGGTGTGCGCCACCTCGGCTCGATCAAGAGCAACATCGGCCACCTGGAGGCCGCGGCCGGCATGGCCAGCCTGTGCAAGGTGGTGCTGCAACTGCGCCACCGGACCCTGGCGCCGTCGCTGCACGCCGCGACCCTCAACCCGGACGCCGGCCTGGACGCTTCGCTGCAACTGGTGCGCCAGGCCCGCGACTGGAACGGCAGCACGCCGCTGCGCGCCGGGATCAGTTCGTTCGGCGCCGGCGGTGCCAATGCCCATGTGATCGTCGAGCAGGCCCCCGCGCACGACGCGCCGGCCGCCAGCGACGGGGTGCCGGTGTTCGTCCTCTCCGCCCGCAGCGAAACAGGCCTGCGCGAGCAGATCGCGGCCCTCGTCGACTGGCTGGACGCTCACCCCCAGACCGACCTGGGCGCCCTCGCCCATACCCTGCAATGCTGCCGCGTGGCCTTCGATCACCGTTTTGCCCTGGTCGCCGGCAGCGCCCGACAACTGCGCGACGGTCTCGCACGCTTCATCGCCGATGGCAGCGGCGGCCACCACGCCCGCGTGCTGCCCGGCAGCCAGGCGGCCAGCACGGCGCCGGGGCAAGAGCCGCAGGCCCTGGCCCGCGCCTGGGTCGACGGGCACGTCGCCGACTGGAGCCGCTTCTGGGCGCAGCCGCCACAGCCGCTGGCGGCGCCGCTCTATCCGTTCGCCCGCGACCGCCATGTGCTGCCGGGCCGCGACAACCCGGCGCCGCAGGCAAGCCGGCGGATCGACCTCGATCCACGGCAGTTCTTCCTCCGCGATCATCAGGTCCAGGGCCAGCCGGTGCTGCCCGCTGCCGCGTATCTCGACCTGTGCCTGAGCCTGGCCCGCGAGCAGGGCCTGGACCTGCCGCTGGAACTGCGCGCCCTGACCTGGGCCAGCCCGCTGCGCTTCAGCGACGATCAGCCGCGTCGCCTCGACTGCCACGCCGAGCGCCAGGGCGAGGTCCTGCACCTGAGCCTGCGCAGCGCGGACGCCAGCGCCAGCTTCAGCGGCAAGTGCATGCCACTGTCCCGGCCAGCGCCGGCCGGTGCCGACCTGGCGCAACTGCGCCGCGCCTGCAGCCAGGCACTGGACCTGACAGCGTTCTACGCCAGCCTGGAACGCCTCGGCCTGGCCTACGGCCCGAGCTTCCGTTGCCTCGACGCCGCCTGGCTCGGCGACGGCCAGGCGCTGACCGCCGTGCACCTGCGCCCACGTCCGGACGAGCCGCCCAGCGCCCTCGATCCGGCGCTGCTGGATGCCGTGCTGCAAAGCGCCTTCGTCGGTGCCACGGCGGTGGAAGCCACCTTCGTCCCCTACGCCTGCCAGTCCCTGCGCTGCCATGCCCCGTTGACCCCGCGCCTGTTCGTCCACGTGCGGGCGCAGGCCGCGCGCAGCGAGGCGATGCGCCATTTCGACTTTCGCGTGTTCGCCGAATCCGGCGCGCTGCTGCTGGAGATCGACGGCTTCGCCTTCCGTCAGTACCGGCCTGCTGCACAGCCTGCGCTGCACCTGCTGGAACCCTGCTGGCTGGCGGCGCCGACAGCGCAACCGGGTCCGGCCGGCACCACCCTGCTCTACCGCGCCAGCACGGCTGGCGAGCTGCCCGCCGACGTACTGGACAGCGCCTGGCACCTGCAGCCCGCCACGCAGTTCCAGTACCTGGCACCGCGCACGGTCCAGGCCGACCTCGCTGACCCCGCCCAGATCGACCTGCTGCTGCGCCTGCTGACGGCCCAGGGCCTGACGCCCGAGCGTGTGCTGCTCGACCTGCGCGGCGACCTGGAAAGCCCCGCGCCGCTGCTCGCCGCCGCGGACCTGCTGCGCGCGCTGTGCCAGGGCCTGGGCACGCCGCGCCTGCACCTGCGCACCCTGGTGGACCCCGGGCCGGGCAGCGCCTTCGAGGGCCTGCTGCGCTCGCTGGTACAGGAGCTGCCGAGCCTCAGTGCCAGCCTGATCGAAGTCGGCGCAGGCGACCTCGCCAGCGAACTGCGCGCCGTGGCGCAACCCGGCGTGCAGCGCATCCGCCTGCAGGACGGCCAGCGCCAGCGCGCCGCGCTGCGCTTCGTCAATAGCGAGCAACGCGGCCAGGCCATCGACTTCGCCCCCGGCGACACCCTGCTCATCAGCGGTGGGCTCGGTGCCGTGGGGCGTGCCCTGGGTGGCGCCCTGGCCAAGCTGGGCGGCTTGAAACTGGCCCTGCTCGGACGCCGCGCCGCAGAGGACGACACCCGCCAGTGGCTCCAGCAACTGCGCGAATGGGGCGCCGCCGAGGCCGACTACTGGCAGGCCGACTGCGCCGACAGCGGCGCGCTGGCCACGGCCCTCGACGATATCCGCCGGCGCTTCGGCGCCTGTCACGCCGTGCTGCACTGCGCCGGGCTGCTGCAGGACGGCTACTTCCTGCGCCAGAGCGCCGCCGAGCGCGACCGTGTGGTCCAGGCCAAGACCCTGACCACGCAGCACCTGGACCAGGCCACGGCCGCGGACCCGCTGAAGCTGTTCATGGTCTGCTCGTCCCTCGCCGGGGTCCACGGCAATGTCGGGCAGAGCGCCTATGCCCTGGCCAACGCCTGGCTCGACCGCTTCGTCGAACAGCGCCAGCGCCGTGGCGCGCGCGGTCGCTCGCTGTCCATCGCCTGGCCGCTGTGGCGCAGCGAACACGGCATGCAGGCGCCAGCGCCGGTGCAGCAATGGCTGGCGCGCAATGGCCTGGCCCTGCTCGACGAGGAACAGGGCGTCGAGGCGTTCCTGCGCTGCCTGGCCTTGCCACAGGCAGTGCTGGTGCCGGTGTGCGGCCAGCGCGACGCGGTGGCGCGCCTGCTCGCCGTCAAGGCCGAGACACCCGCCAAGGTCGCGGCGCCTGTCGCCGCGGCGAGCGCGTCGCTGCTCGACTACCTGAGCCGGCAGCTGGCCGAAATCACCGCCACGCCACTGGAGCGCGTCGACGTGGACAGCGCGCTGGAAGTCTTCGGCCTCGACTCGATCCTGGTCATGCAGTTCAACGAGCGTCTGGAGCAGCACTTCCCCGACCTGTCCAAGACCGTGCTGTTCGAAGTGCGCAGCCTGCGCGAACTGGCGGCGCTGCTGCACCGCGAGCATCCCGCCGCTGCCGCGCGGCTGGCACCCGAGGCACCGGTCCCCGAAGAACCGCCGGCGCCATTGCCGTCCGCCCGCGTCGACAGCCGCGAGGACATCGCCATCATCGGCCTCGCCGGTCGCTACCCCGGCGCGCGCGATGCCCAGGCGCTGTGGCAGCACCTGGCCGCCGGCGACGACCTGGTCAGCGAGATCGGCGCACGCTGGGCCCAGCCCGACGGCGACGACGGCCTGTATGCCCGCTGGGGCGGGCTGCTGGAGGACTTCGACTGCTTCGACCCGCTGTTCTTCGGCATCTCGCCACGCGATGCCGAGCGCATGGACCCGCAGGAGCGCCTGTTCCTGCAGACCGCCTGGCATGCCGTGGAGGATGCCGGCTACACCCCGCAGACCCTGTCCGGCCCGCGCCTGCCCGGGGCGGCACGGCAGCGGGTGGCGGTGATCGCCGGGGTGATGTACGGCGAGTACCAGTTCTACGGCGCCAGCGCCTGGCCGCGGAAGCCACAGGTGCTGAGCAACTCGTCCTATGCCTCCATCGCCAACCGGGTGTCGTACTGCCTCGACCTCGACGGCCCGTCGTTCGCCGTCGACAGCATGTGCTCGTCGTCGCTGACCAGCCTGCACCTGGCCTGCGAGCTGATCCGCAGCGGCGGCTGCGAGCTGGCCCTGGCCGGAGGCGTCAACCTCTCGCTGCACCCGTACAAGTACCGCACCCTGTGCGAGCTGAAGTTCGCCTCGAGCCAGGGCCAGTGCCGCAGCTTCGGTGCCGACGGCGACGGCTACGTGCCCGGCGAAGGGGTCGGCGTGGTCCTGCTCAAGCCGCTGTCCGCCGCCCTGCGCGATGGCGACCATGTCCATGGGGTGATCCGCGGCAGCGACCTCAACCACGGCGGTCGCACCTCCGGCTATACCGTGCCGAATGCCGACGCCCAGGCCCAGGTGATCGGCCGTGCCCTGCAACGCTCCGGGCTGGCGGCGAGCCGCCTGGGCTACATCGAAGCCCACGGCACCGGCACCAGCCTCGGTGATCCCATCGAGATCCGTGGCCTGGGCAAGGCCCTGGCCGGGCAGGTGCCACAGGGCTGGCAGTGCCCGATCGGCTCGATCAAGGCCAACCTCGGCCACCTGGAATCGGCCGCCGGCATGGCCGCCCTGACCAAGGTGCTGCTGCAGTTCAAGCACCGCCAGCTGGCGCCGTCGATCCACGCCTCGCCGGCCAACCCGAACATCGATTTCAGCCGCACCCCGTTCGTGGTCCAGCAGCGCCTGGCCGCCTGGCCGGAGCCGCTGGACGGCCTGCCGCGGGTGGCGGCGATCAGTTCCTTCGGGGCCGGTGGCGCCAATGCCCACGTGCTGCTGGAAGACGCCGCGCCACGTGGCCACTCGGCGGACAGCGGCGCCCAGGTGTTCGTCTTCAGCGCCCGCGGCCAGACGCAGTTGCGCGACTACCTGCAGCGCTTCGTCGACCACCTGGAACACGAGCGCGCCCTGGCCCCCCATCACCCCGCCAGCCGTCTCGGCCGCGAGGGTTTCAGCACCCTGGACGTGGCCCGCACCCTGCGCGACGGCCGCCAGCGCTTCAGCGACGCGCGACTGGCGGTGATCGCCGGCGACTTCGACGAACTGCGCCGCCTGCTCGGCCACTGGCTGCTGGACGACGATGCCAGCGAACTGCTGCCCGGCGCCCACGACGACCAGGCCTTGCTCGCCGAAGCGCAAGGCTGGCTGGCGCACGCAGAGCCTGCCGCGAGCAGCGCGGCCTGGCGCAAGGTGCCGCTGCCCGGCTATGCGTTCCTGCGCCGGCGCTACTGGGTCGGGGAAACCGTCGCGGTCGAAGAACCGCAGGCGCCCGCCACGCCGCAGGACATCCTCGCCCGCCTCGAACGCCAGGAAATCACCGCCGACCAGGCCCGGGCCCTGCTCCGGGCCCTGCTCTGAACCCGCCACACTCGCACGGGAGCGACGCAATGCAACCGACAATCGCCATCATCGGGGCCGGAGCCAGCGGCCTCGGCGTAGCCAAGGCCCTCAAGGAATGCGGCCTGGCCTTCGAGATCATCGAAGCCACCCGCCGCTTCGGCGGTAACTGGCAGCCGGACGGGCCGGCCTCGAAGATGTATGCCTCGGTGCACCTGATCAGTTCGCGGCGCAACACCCAGTTCGCCGACTTCCCGATGCCCGACGACTACCCGGCCTATCCGCGCCACGACCAGGTGTTCGACTACCTCACGCAACTGGCCGAGCACCATGGCCTGGCCGCGCACACCCGCTTCGACACCCGGGTCACGCACATGGACAAGGACGCCGGCGGCTGGCAACTGACCTTTGCCGACGGCAGCCAGTCGCGCTACGACGCCGTGGTGGTGTGCAACGGCCTGCTCGGCGTGCCGACGACGCCCGAGTACCCCGGCCACTTCAGCGGCACCGCCCTGCATGCCCGCGACTACCGCGGTGCCGAGCAACTGCGCGGGCAGCGGGTGCTGGTGGTGGGCGGCGGCAACTCCGGCTGCGACATCGCCGTGGATGCCGCCCAGGTCGCCCGCCGCGCGCTGCACTCGACGCGCCGCGGCTACCACTACATGCCCAAGTTCATCGACGGCCAGCCGACCCAGGAGTGGCTGATGGACCAGGCGCCGAAGTTCAGCGACGAGGACGCCTACTGGGCGCATGTCGAGCGCAGCTTCAAGTTCGCCGGCTTCGATGGCCGCGACTACGGGCTGCCGGCACCGGACCACGACATCCGCGAGTGCCACCCGATCCTCAACTCGCAGATCCTCTACTACATCGGCCACGGCGACCTGCAGGCCAAGCCGGACATCCAGCGCTTCGACGGCAACCAGGTGTACTTCAGCGACGGCAGCGTCGAGACGGTCGACGTCATCGTCTGGGCCACCGGCTATGCCATCGACCTGCCGTTCCTGCCCTGCGAGGTGTTCGACTGGCGTCGCGACTTCGACGACCTGTTCCTGCGCATGCTGCCGGCCCGGCACGACGACCTGGTGTTCGTCGGCTACCTCAACACGCCGTCGGGCATCGGCAACCTGGCCAACATGACCGGGCGCTTCGTCGCCGCCTGCCTGCAGGCCCGGGCCGCCGACAGCCCGGCCTGGCGCCAGCTGCTGCAGATCAAGCAGCGCCCCGGCGACCTCGACCTCGGCCAGCAGCGCTTCATGCAGACCCGCCGGCACGCCCACGAAGTGGACCTGTGGAAGTTCATCCGCACCCTGAACTTCCTCACCGCCCGCCTGCAACAGAACCCGCCCCAGGCCCGCAGCGCCTGATCGTCCACGAGGCATGAGCATGAACCACCCGACCCCGTCGCCCGTTGCCAGCGAACTCAGCGCCAGTGAAGCGCTGCGCCTGCTGGATGCCCTCGAAACCCCGCCCCGGCAGGACCTGCACGGGCAGTTGCTGGCCGAACTGCGCGAGCTGGTGCTGGGCGTGCTGAAGATCGCCGCCGAGGACTTCTCGCCGACCCGGGCGCTGATGGACTATGGCCTGGACTCCATCGCCTCGACGGAGATCGGCACCCTGTTCAGCGAGCGGTTCGGCATCAGCGTGCCGCCCACGGTGTTCTTCGAGTTCCAGGACCTGACCAGTTTCTGCGGCTACCTGCTGAGCAACCACCGCGAACTGCTGGAGCAGCGCTACACCAGCGCGATTGCGCTTGTCCCTGCCCCCGCGGCGCCAGCGCCGAGCGCCGAGACGACCGGCAAGACGCCCGCCGCGCCGCCGCTCGTCGAACACGGCCCGCTCTCCATCGAGTCGCTGTGGCAGGCACCCGAGCACCCGGACGAACCGCCGCAGGCGCTGCTCGACGCCCAGCTCGCCAACTGCCGCCAGGCCACCCGCCTGCACCTGCTGCGCCCCGACGCACCGCGCCTGGAGTGCGTCAGCTACGGCCAGGGCAGCCCGGTGCTGATGCTCGGTGGCCTGGTGATGCCGTATGACGTGATGTGGCGCCTGCAGTTGCAGGCCCTCGGTGCCCGCCACCGCCTGCTGATGTTCCACCTGCCCGGCTGCGGCGAGGCCGAACTGCCGGCTCACTTCGACCTCGACGACCTGGTCGCCGACCTCGTCGACCTGCTCGATCAGCTGGAGATCCGCCAGCCCATTCCCGTCATCGGCTATTCCTTCGGCGGCGTGCTGGCCCAGGCCTTCGCCCTGGCCCATCCGCAGCGTTGCGCCGGCCTGTGCATCAGCGTCAGCTCGCCGTTCAGCGAAGGCGCCAGCGACTTCCCGGTGCTGATGCGCGAACTGCAGAAGAGCCCGCGCTTCATGGCCCTCAACCGCGGCTGGAACATGCCGGCGCTGCCGGCCTACCAGCAGGTGATCGGCGATTTCGACCTGCGCCCGCGCCTGCACGCCCTCCGCTGTCCGTGCCGGATCATCTGCGCCAGCGACGACGCCTACCAGCCACCCGCCTACTCGGCGCTGATCGCCGCGGCGATACCCGGCGCCGAGCTGATCGAAGTCCCCGGCGCCGGACACCTGCTCGGCTTCACCCACCACCAGCGCTACAACCAGCTGCTGCTGGAGTTTCTCGCCGGCCTGCCCGCCGCCGACAGCCCACCAGCCACCCCGTGCGCCACGCCGGTGTTGCGCGCGGCCAGCGCGCAGACCCTGGAAACCCTGGCCGACTACGTGCGCCAGGGCGACCAGGGGCATTGCGCGATCCTCTCGGCCCCGGCGGCGCACGCGGCGCTGCTGCTCAACCACCTGGCCCGGCACGGCAAGCGCGAGCCCGGCGACTACCGCGCGGTGTTCCTCACCTCACTGGAGGAAGCCCTCGACGCCGCCCTGCGCCTGGCCCGGCACCATGCGCGCAACCGCACCCCGGACGGCGTCGCCGGGCTCTTGCTGGTCGATGCCAGCGGCTACTGGGCACGCTACTTCGACCCACTGCAACGGGGCGGCGACGACGCCCTGGTGCCCGGCGTGCAAGTGGTCGCCAGCCTCGCCGACGCCCAGCTCGTCCTCGCCAGCCAGGGCCCGCGGCAACTGGCGGCGGTGGCCTGCCTCTCGGCCCGCGACGCCAGCCCCGAAGCCTGCGACCGGCTGATCGCCAGCCTCGCCGGCAGCGGCATTCTCAGCCTGCTGATCGAGCCCGCTGGCGACGGCGACTGGCCGTTGCTGGCACTGCGCGAAAGTGCCGACCTGCTGGTCTTCGGCGAGGGTCTGGGCGGTTTCCAGGCGCCACTGGGCGCGTGCCTGGTGCACGAGCGGGTGAACAACCCGTGGCTGATGACCCCCAACGAAAGCTACGTGCGACACGTCATGAGCAACTTCGGCCTGCCCCTGCGCCTGGCCGTCGAGCACCTGCTGCAGCGCTTCGCCCCGGGCCTGCCGGGCGACCTGCTGCGCCAGCTGCGGCGCATCGACGGCAGCAGCGAGGCGACCTTCCAGGCCCACCTGCGCCATGGCAACAGCGGCTACGCGCGGATCGCCCGCATGCACGGCTTCGTCGCCCGCTTCCACGAGGCCCGCGGCGTGCGCTCGCGCCTGCGGGTCGACGGCCAGCCGTCGCGGCAGATCATCGACTGCTTCGTCAACGTCGGGACCTGCCCGCGCGGCCTGAATCCGCCGGACGTGATCGAGCAGGTCGCCGCGCGGCACGACCCGGGCCATGACTACTGGCACGAACTGAGCGGCCTGCTCGCCGAACGCTGCGGCCTGCCCCGGGCCCTGCCAGCATCGAGCAACATCACCGCGGTGGAAGCGGCGCTGACCCTCGGCCTGCTCGGCGCCCGTGGCCAGCGCCACAAGCTGCTGTGCTTCAGTGGCGGCCTGGGCTTTTCCATGCTCAGCGCGGCAGCGTCGCGCAACGAAACCTTCGATATCTTCCGCCAGCCGTTCGAGCCGCTGCACGCCCACACCCTGTTCGTCGACCCGCAGGCAGCGGATGCCGAGGCGCAACTGCAGGCTCACCTGCTCGGCGGCGACGTCGCCCTGGTCTGGTTCGAGACCCTGCAGGTCGACGCCAATGCCGCGCGGCCATTGCCAGCGGCGCTGATCGCCCTGGTCGAGCGCCACCGCGAGGCCGGTGGCTACCTGGTGGGCGTCGACGAGACCCAGACCCAGCTGATGACCGGGCGCTTCCTGCACAGCCAGCCCCAGGTGGCGCGACCGGACATCGTCGCCCTCGGCAGCGCCCTGTGCGACAGCCTGCTGCCGATGGGCGTGGTGCTCTACCACGACGCGCTGCACCAGCGCGCCGAGCAACGCCAGGCGCAGCGCCTGGCCGACCTGCGCGCACGCGGCGTCGCCCAGTTGAGCGCGCACATCGCCCTCAACTGCCTGCGCGCCATCGAACGCGACGACGGCCTGGGCCATGCCCGTGCCCAGGGCGAGTACTTCAAGCAGGGCCTGCTCGACCTGCAGCGCGAGTTCCCGCTGATCCGCGAGGTGCGCGGCGAAGGCCTGCTGCTGACGGTGCAGCTGGACCTCGCCGGCACCCCGGCCTTCGTCGAACGCAGCTTCGGCTACCTGCTCTGGGGCCACCTGCTGCGCGACCCCGAGGGCGGCGTCGCCGCCGCGGTGTGCCCGATCTACAACGACTGCCTGCGCTACCTGGCGCCCCTGAACATCGACCGCGCGGCCATCGACCTGATCCTCGCCAACCTGCGCCGCGCGCTGCGGCGTGGCATCGACGGCGTGCTCGAGGAGTGCGCCGCGTACAACCGCGAACTGGGCGACACCCGTACCGGCGACTTTCTCGCCGGGCTGATCCAGGCAAAAAAAAAAGGAGCCACCCTGTGACTGAGCACCTCAGCGTCATCCCGCCGCACTTCGCCGAACCCGGCGTGGCACCCGTCCGCCCGCTGCCGGGCCGTGGCCCGCGGGTCTGCATCGTCGGTGCCGGGGTCGGCGGCCTGGCCATGGCCCGGGCCCTCAAGCGCCAGGGCATCGCCTTCGACTGCTTCGACCGCCGCGAGCGCATCGGCGGCATCTGGGCCTTCGACGAAAGCGGACGGCACACCTCGGTGTGGCACAGCATGAACATGAACACGCCCAAGGGCCTGTACCAGTTCAGCGATTTCCCCATGCCCCAGCATTACCCGGACTTTCCCTCGCACCGCCAGGTCCACGCCTACCTGGAGAGCTTCGTCGAGCATTTCGAGCTGCGCGAGGCGATCCACCTGAACTGCCCGGTGCAGCACACCGAGCGCCTGCCGGACGGGGTCTGGCGGGTCACCCTCGGTTCCGGCGAGGTGCGCCACTACGACGCCCTGGTGGTCGCCAACGGCCATCACAACACGCCGAACTTCCCGGCCTATGCCGCCGACGCCAGCCTCGACGCGATCCACTCGCAGCAGTACCGCTACCGCCACGGCTACCAGGACAAGCAGGTGCTGGTGGTCGGCGTCGGCAACAGCGGCGCGCAGATCGCCGTGGACGTCAGCCACGACGCGCGCATGACCTTCCTCTCGCTGCGCCGCGGGGTCTACGTGCTGCCGCACTACCTGTTCGGCATCCGCATCGACAAGGTCATGGGCCGCCTGAACGACTGGTGGGTGAAGAAGCTGCTGCCCTACCCGCTGACCGGCCTGCTGTTCACCGGCCTGTACAAGGCGCTGATCGCCAAGCGCAAGCAACTGGGCATGCCGCGGCCCGACCACCTGATGATGTCGAGCCTGCCGACCCTCTCGGAAAACTTCGCCAACCGCGTCGGCGACGGCAAGCTGAAGATCGTCCCGCAGGTCAGCCGCATCGACGGCAACACCGTGCACTTCGTCGACGGCAGCCAGCGCGAGGTCGACGCGGTGATCTACGCCACCGGCTACCACACCGACTTCCCGTTCCTGCCGGAAACCCTGCTGAAGATCGAGGACAACCGCATCCCGCTGTTCCAGCGCATCTTCCTCCCGGACGTGCCGAACCTGGCCTTCATCGGCCTGTTCCAGGCGGTGACCTGGGGCTTCCTCGACATGATGGAGCGCCAGGCCGAACTCACCGCCGACTACTTCGCCGGCCAGTACCTGCGCCCGGAGGCCGCCAGCGAACGCCAGCACATCGCCGCCGAGCGCAAGGTGATCGAACGCGAGTTCCTCGCCACGCCACGCAACAACTACGAGATGCACGGCCCGACCTACCTGCACTACCTGGCCCGGGAACGGCGCCAGGGCCGCGAGCGCGCCCGCGCCACCGGCAATGTCTGCCCGCTGGAGGCCAGGGCCCACGAATACGAAGCCATGGCCGCGCTGGCCCGGGAGGGCCTGCCATGTCAGGGCTGAGCACCGCGCCACTGGCGGTGGTCGGCCTGTCCGGGCGCTTTCCCGGCGCACCCGACCTGCGGGCGTTCTGGCGCCTGCTCGACGAGGGCCGCGACGCGGTGGTGCCGGTCCCGGCCGGGCGCTGGGACCGGCGTGACCACGACGACTCCGGCGCTGCCGGCGAAGACAGCGGCGACTGCCCGCGCGGCGGCTTCATCGAGCAGGTCGACTGTTTCGACGGACGCTTCTTCGGCATCCTGCCCCGCGAAGCCCAGGGCATGGACCCGCAGCAGCGGCTGTTCCTGCAGTGCGCCTGGAACGCCCTGGAGGATGCCGGCTACGCCCCGGCCACGCTCGCCAAGCGCAAGGTCGGCGTGTTCGTCGGCGTCGGCCATGCCGACTACCCGACCCTGCTGCGCCGCGACGGCGTGCCCAGCGACGCCTGGCGCGGCACCGGCATCGCCCTCACCGCCATCGCCAACCGGGTGTCCTGGTGCCTCGACCTGCGCGGCCCCAGCGAAAGCATCGACACCGCCTGCTCCAGCTCGCTGGTGGCCGTGCACCGCGCCAGCCAGTCGCTGCGCGCCGGTGAGTGCGAGCTGGCGATCGTCGGCGGGGTCAACCTGCTGCTCGGCCCGGAACTGTTCATCGCCTTCGCCAAGGCCGGCATGCTCAGCCGCAGCGGGCACTGCCAGACCTTCGCCGCCAGCGCCGACGGCTACGTGCGTGGCGAAGGCGTGGCGGCACTGGTGCTGACCCGCAGCGAGGCCGCCCGGGCCAACGGCGACTTCATCTACGGCGAGGTCCTCGGCAGCGCGCAGAATCACGGCGGCCGCGCCTACAGCTTCACCGCGCCCAACCCGGCGGCGCAGCGCGAGGTGATCCACCAGGCCTGGAGCCAGGCCGGCCATGCGCCGGGCCAGGCCTGCCTGATCGAGACCCACGGCACCGGCACGCCGCTGGGTGACCCGATCGAGATCGAGGCGCTGCAGCAGGCCATGCCGGCCGGCCCGGGTGCGCCGGTGGTGCTGGGCGCGGTGAAAAGCCAGATCGGCCATCTGGAAGCCGCCGCCGGTATCGCTTCAGTGATCAAGAGCCTGCTGTGCCTGCAGCACCGCCAGCAGGTCGGCAACCTGCACCATGCCCGCCTCAACCCGCAGATCCACCTCGACGACAGTCCGTTGTGCCTGCCCCAGCCCGGCGCGCCGCTGCCGGCGACGCCGGGCGCGCCACTGCTGGCCGGGGTCAGCGCCTTCGGCTTCGGCGGGGTGAACGCCCATGTGGTGTTGCAGGCGGTCGAGCCGCCCGCAACGCCACAGGCGCCGGCCGAGCCCTGGCTGATCCTGCTCTCGGCCAGGGATGACGAGGGCCTGCGCGCCCGTGCCCGGCAACTGCTGGAACTGTTCGACACGGCGCCGTGCGACAGCCGCCAGCGCCTGGGCGCGGACCTGCTGGAAACCCTGCGCGACCTGCTCGGCCTGATGCCGGGCAGCGACACCCGCCTGGCCGCACTGGCGATGGACCCCGGCTATTTCATCCGTTGCCTGGAGCAGACCCTCGACGCGCACCAGTTGGAGGTGCCGATCGATGCCTGGCGCGGTGCCATGACCCTGGAGGACGTGGTGCAGCGCCTGGTGGCGGAAGTACCGGCAGTCGCCGAGCGCGGGCCACGGCTGAGCAGCCTGCCCGGCCTGCCCGCCGCGCAACTGGCGCAGGCCAGCCTCGGCGCCATCGCCCGCAGCCTGCTCGAGGGCCGCGATGCCATGCCCCGTCGCCTGGCCTTCGTGGTCGAGAGCCGGACGCAACTGTTCCAGCGCCTGCACGCGTTTCTCGCCGGCGATTGCAGCGCGCTGTGCCTCGGCGACGGCAACGCCACCCCGCCGACGCCAGAACCCCAGGGACAACCCCTCGCGGACTGGGCCGCGCACTGGGTCGCCAGCAAGGCCGCCGCGCCGGACTGGGCCAGCCTGTACGGCGACCGCCCGCGGCCCGCCAAGCTGCCCCTGCCGGGCTACCCGTGGCGCGCGGAACGGGTCTGGTACACCCCGGCGGCGCAACCGGCGCCCCGCGCCAAGGTCAGTGCCGGACAGGCCTGGCTCGACTGCTGGGAACCCGGCAGCGCGCCACCCGACTCGGTGATGGCCCTGGCCGCCCTGCTCGCTCATGTCCTGCCCCGCCACGGCGATACACCACTGGCCTGGCACGACCTGCGCTTCGGCCCGCCCGTGGAACTGGGCAATGCGAGCGCAACGGATTTCCTCCAGGTCGACACCCAGTGGCAGGCGAGCCTCGGCGGGCAGGTCCTGCTGCAGGTGCGCGCCAGCGATCGGTGCCAAGCCCCCGAGCCCTTGCCCCTGGCACAGGGCACGCCCCTCACCAGCGCCTGCCGCGGCAATGACGATGTCGCCTTCTGGGCAAGGCTGTTGAGTCGCTTGAGCAACGCCCCGGCGACCCTCGACCAGGCCGCCGCAGCGCAGTTGCCACTGCACATCCGCCAGCTGTGGCTCGACCCGCAGGCCCTGCCCGGCGCCCGCCAGCTGAGCATCCAGCGCCAGGAGCGACAGTGGCTCCTGGACCTGGCGCATGCCGATGGTCGCTGCGCCCTGCGCCTGGACGGCGTGGAACTGCGTGCACTGCCCGCCCGGGTGAGCCCATGAAGGCCTGGCTGTTCCAGGGCCAGGGCAGCCAGCGCAAGGGCATGGGCGCGGCGCTGTTCGAGCGCTTCCCGCAGTTGCGCGACGAAGCGGCGGACATCCTCGGCTACGACCTGCAGCGCCTGTGCCTGGACGATCCCGAGCAACGCCTGAACCAGACCCGCTACACCCAGCCCGCCATCTACGTGGTGTCCTGGCTGGGTTACCTGGCCGCCCGGGAAGACGGGGCCGAGGCGCAGTTCGCCGCCGGCCACAGCGTCGGCGAATACGCCGCGCTGACCGCGGCCGGAGTGATGGACTTCGCCCTCGGCCTGCGCATCGTCGCCGAGCGCGCGCGGCTGATGGCCGAGGTCAGCGGCGGCGGCCTGCTGGCGCTGCTCGGGCATGACCAGGCGCAGGTCGCAGCGCTGCTCGAAGAACTGCCCGACAGCGGCCTGGCCATCGCCAACATCAACAGCCCGCGGCAGATCATCGTCGGTGGTAGCCAGAACGCGCTGGAGCGCCTGGCCAGCCTGTGCGCGAGCCGCTCGCTGCGGGCCCTGCCACTGAAGGTCAGCGGGCCGTTCCACACCCCGCACATGGCAGCAGCGGAGACCGCCTTCCACGCCTTCCTGCAGAGCGTCAGCAATGATTTCCAGGCACCACGCTTCCCGGTGATCGCCAACCTCGACGCCCGCCCCCATTGCCGCGAACGCCTGGCGCAACGGCTGTCGCGCCACCTGAGCCAGCCGGTGCAGTGGCAGCAGGTGGTGCAACACCTGCTGGCAGCCGGCGTGGAGGAATTCATCGAGGTGGGCCAGCCGGCGATCCTCGGCGGCATGCTCAAGGACATCCGCCAGCAGGCCCCCGCGCCGCAGGTGGCGGAGCGGCCGCTGCTGGTGCAGGGGCTGGCGCCGGAACATGGCGCCGCCACCCTGCTTGGCGAACTGGCCCGGCACGGCGTCATGGGCCTGCTCGACGCCCATGGCCTGGACGACCAGCAGTTGCAGAAAACCCTGGAGCGCTACAACGCCGATCCCCTCCTGCGCGGGCGCTTCGGCGTCAGCGTCGGCGGTGCCGCCCGCCTGGCCCGGGTCGCCGCGCAGGCCGTCCGCTGCATCGAGATCGCCGCCCACGACCTGACGCCCCAGCTGCGCGAGCGCTGGCCGTCCGTGCACTGGCTGGTGCGCATCGAGCGCGAGGCCGACCTGCCCCGCGCCCTGGCCCAGGCCGACGCCCTGCTGATCGCCGCCGACCAGCACATGGCCCTGCTGCTCGAGGCCCTCGCCCGCCGCGAACGCCAGGCCCGCCGCCCGCTGATCGGCGCGGGCGGCCTGGCAGCCAGCCCCACCGCCGTGCAGGCGCTGCTCGACCTCGGCGTGGATTTCGTCGCGCCCGGCGCGCTGTTCCTGCTCGCCAGCGAGACCGCCCTGCCGATCGAGCAGCAACAGCACCTGGCCCGCATGGACCGCCAGGACCACCAGGCCCTCAGCGACTGGCGCTACCCGGAACTGCACAGCCGCCGCCCCGGCTACGTGCTCGACCAGGCCGGCCAGGCCCACGGCGAGGCGCAGCAAGCCCGCTACCTGGAGCCGAGCGCCGACGCGGCCCTGCGCCAGGCCCTGCAGGCACGCCTGCGCCTGGCCCTGCCTCAGGTCCAGGTGCACGGCGACGCCTCGCTCTGGCTGTTCAACCGCTGGCGCCGCCAGCACGCCGCCGAACTCCCTGTCCCTCTGCCCACGGCGCAACTGCTGGCACTGCTCTGTCCCACCGCACCCCCAAGGAAAATGCCATGAGCCTGATCGACACCCTGCAACGCCATATCAGCGCCTTCATCAGCACGGAAGCCGACCTGCCGGCCGCCGACATCGACCTGCACAGCCCGCTGGGCGCCCTCGGCGTCGGCTCGCTGCTGGGCACGCGGCTGATCGGCGACCTGGAGCAGCACTTCGCCGTGCGCCTGCGTCCGACCCTGCTGTTCGAGCACCCGAGCATCGCCGAGCTGGCCAGCGCCGTCGCCGCGATTGTCGCCAGCCAGGAGCCGACGCATGTTTGACAAGAGCGGCCTCACCGCCCAGGAACTGAGCAGCGCCTGCGGCCAGCTGGCGATCCACGACTGCCTGGCCCTGCGCGCCCGCCTGCACCCGGACAAGGTGCTGTTCACCCTGCTCGACGACGACGGCGCGGAGCAGCAGCGCCTGACCTACGCCGCACTGCTGCGCCGGGTCGGGGCGATCGCCGCGCAGTTGCGCGCGCACAGTGCCGTGGGCGAACGCATCGCGCTGTTCTTTCCCCAGGGCCTGGAGTTCATCGCCGCCTTCCTCGCCTGCCTGGACAGCGGGCGGATCGCCGTGCCGGTCAACCTGCCGAGCCGACGCCGGGTCGAGCGCTGCCTGAGCATCCTCGAAGACAGCGGCAGCCGCCTGCTGCTGGTCGCCGACAGCGAGCGCGAGGCGCTGCAGCAGGCGTTCGCCGGCACCTTCGCCGCCGCGCTGCCGATGCTCGGCCCTGACCCGGACAGCGCCCGCGAGGTGGCCTGGGCGCGCCCCGAGGACAGCGACCCGCAGCGCACCGCCTTCCTCCAGTACACCTCCGGCTCCACCTCGGCGCCCAAGGGGGTGATGGTCAGCCACGCCAACATCAGCGCCAACCTGCGCATGATGCGCGACGCCTGGGCGCTGGATCAGGACTGCGACTTCGTCACCTGGCAACCCCACCACCACGACATGGGCCTGATCCTCGGCCAGTTGCTGCCGATCATGCTGGGCAACCACACGGTGATCATGGCGCCGTCGACCTTCGTCCGGCAGCCGCTGCTCTGGCTGCAGGCCATCGCGCGCTACAAGGCGCGCCTGGCCGGCGGACCGAACTTCGCCTACAACCTCGCCGCCGAGCGCTACGATGCGCAACGCCTGGCCGGGCTCGACCTGTCCCGCTGGACCCACGCGCTCAACGGCGCCGACGTGGTGCGTTCGGCCAGCCTGACGCGCTTCGCCGAGTGCTACGGCGCCCATGGCTTTGCCGCCAGCAGCTTCCTGCCCTGCTATGGCCTGGCCGAGGCGACCCTGTTCGTCGCCGGGGGACCCCATGGCCAGCCGGTGCGCACGCTGCTCGCCGACGCCGGGGTGCTGGCCGCCGAGCAGCGCCTGGCCTTGCCTGCCGGGCCCGACTCGGCGCAGGAACTGGTGGGCTGCGGCGAGCCCTCATGGGAGGTGCAGATCGCCACGGTCGACCCGCACAGCCGGCAGCGCTGCGAGCCGGGACGGGTCGGCGAGATCTGGCTGCGCGGCCCGGCCATCGCCGGTGGCTACTGGCAGAACCCGCAGGCCAGCGCCGCAGCCTTCCAGGCACGCATCGGCGATGAACCACAGCACTGGCTGCGCACCGGCGACCTCGGTTTCGTCGAGGAACAGGACCATCAGCTGTACGTCTGTGGCCGGCTCAAGGACCTGATCATCTGCGAAGGGCGCAACCTGCACCCGGAAGACATCGAGCACACGGTGATCGAGGCGCTGCGGGACATCCGCGTGCAGAGCTGCGCGGTGTTCAGCCATGACACCCCGCAGCAGCGCCAGGTCATCGTCGCCGCCCTCGAACTCAACCGCGAGCTCAAGCGCTGCCTGCAGGACGACCCGCGCCAGCTCAAGGCGCGGGTTCGCGGCGCGGTGACCGACAGCCATGGCATCACCCTCAACCGCATCGTCTTCGTCCTGCCCACCAGCATCCACAAGACCACCAGCGGCAAGATCCAGCGCGGGCGCATGCGCCAGCTGTACCTGGCGGCACAGCTGGAGCTGTTCGATGACGCCGGCTGAACCGGGGCTGGTGCACTGGCTGGCGGATGCTGCGGCGCCGCTCAACCTGGTGTGTTTCCACTGCGCCGGCGGCAGTGCGCAGAGTTTCTTCCCGTGGAAGCCGGCCGCTGCCGGGCTCTGCGAGCTGTACGCGGTGGAACTGCCGGGGCGGGCGCGGCGCCTGCGCGAACCCTTTGCCGCTTCGCTGGCGACGCTGGCCGACACCTTCGCCCGTCAGTGCCGCGACCTGCCGGACAAGCCCCTGCTGCTGTTCGGCCACAGCCTGGGGGCCCTGCTCGCCTACGAGACGGCGCGCCGCCTGCTGGCCGACGGCACGCGGCGGCCGCTGGCCTTGCTGGTGTCGTCCAGGCAGAGCCCGGACTGGCTGCCGGTGTGTGCCGGCCTGCCGGAACTCGACGACCAGGCCCTGCGCGACTACCTCGCCGAGCTGGCCGGGACGCCACGGGAAGTACTGGAGAACAAGGCGATGATGGACCTCGCGGTGCCGGTGCTGCAGGCGGACCTGCAACTGATCCTCGACTACCGGCATGCGCACCAAGGGCCGCTGGATATCCCGTTATGGGTGTTCGGCGGCATGCAGGACCGGCAGGTGACCTACGAATCGCTGCTGGCCTGGCAACGGCTCGGCGGCGCGGGGTTCGCCCTGCGCATGATCGAGGGCGGGCACTTTGCCGTGATGGAGCGGATGGAGTGGGTGTTCGAAGTGGTGCGGGGTGTGCTTCTGCCGAGGCCGGGGTGCGGCGGCTCTTCCTGAGTTGTGCCGGCCCATGCTCAGCGCTGACAAGGCAGCGTCACACCGGCACGGGCAGCACTGACCGGGACAGGGCAACCGTCAGCAATGCCCGGGAGATCTTCATGTCCAGCAAGGCACCGCTGAGCATTTCCTGGTGCTTCAGGCTGGGCGGACACGGCAGGTAGCAGACACTGGCAATGGCTTTCTTGAGGTGGTCTTCGGCCTTGCGGATGGCTTCTTCGTGGGAAAGGCCGGGGCCGACGCAGAGGACTGGGGGATCAGGGACGAGCTTCTTCATGACTACTCCGTATCGATGGGGCCGCCACGAATCTGCTGTCAAACAAATGGGTGGCAGCTGTACGCGGGTTGACAGACCAGGGATACGGAGAACCCGGCGCACCAAGAGGTGCCCACGCGCACAGCTGCCATAAGCTCAGCCGTGCACCGTATCTGTTCGGCCTGTCAAAGCCGGTCGTTGGGAATCAACGACCGGCGAAGAGTAGGCAGCGATTCACCTGGGCGCAACAGCTGACACAGCGACGGAGTATGCTTGGGAAATTACCTGCAAGAAAGTCGGAAATCGGCGAACTTTATCGGCATTTTGCGACAGTGTTTGCCTGAATTCCCTTTCCCCCTCACATCACCCGCCGCTCCCAACACGCAAAGCACTAGCCCAGGCAGCGGGTCACGTGCTTCACCGACTGGTACGCCGACAAGCCCCACGGGCCCAGTTCACGGCCGATGCCGCTGCCCTTGGTGCCGCCCCACGAGGTCTCGACGAACACTGCCTGGATCGAGTTGATCCACACGTGCCCGACTTCCAGGGCGTCGGCGACCCGTTCGGCGCGTTCGAGGTCCTGGCTGACCACGGTGGCGACCAGGCCGAAACGGCTGTCGTTGGCCAGGGCAATCGCCTCGGCCTCGCTGCTGAAGCGCTGGCTGCACAGCACCGGGCCGAAGATCTCCTCGCTCCACAGGCGGCTGTGGGCCGGCACGTCGGCATACAGGGTCGGGCTGACGAACCAGCCGGCGCGGTCCAGGGGCTGGCCGCCGGTCAGGCAGTTCAGGCCCTCCTCCCTGGCGATGGCGAAGTAGGCCGCGACCTTGAGCCATTGGCCCTGGCTGGTCAGCGGGCCCATGTCCACCTCGTCGAGCAGCGGATTGCCCACCCGCAGTTGCGCCAGGGCCACGGCCAGGCGCGCGTGCAGGGCATCGGCGATGCTGTCCTCGATCAGCAGGCGCGAGGTCGCCGAACACATCTGCCCGGCGTTCCAGCAGATGCCGGCGACGATCCATTCCACCGCCTGGTCCAGGTCGCAGTCGGCGAACACCACGATCGCCGACTTGCCGCCCAGCTCCAGGGTCACCGGCCGGCACTGCGCCGAGGCGCTGCGCATCACCTGGCTGCCGACGGTATTGCTGCCGGTGAACGACAGCTTGTCCAGACCGTTGTGGTTGCTCAGGGCGATGCCGGTCTCGGCCTTGCCCACCACGATGTTCAGCACGCCCGCCGGCAGGCCGAGGGTCTCGGCGATCTGGCCGTAGCTCTGCTCGATCAGCGGGGTGATCTCCGACGGCTTGAGCACCACGGTGCAACCGGCCGCCAGGGCCGGGGCGAGTTTCCAGGCGCTGGTCACCAGGGGGAAATTCCACGGCACGATCAGGCCGACCACGCCCACCGGTTCCAGGCGCGTGCGGGCGCTGAAGCCCGGCGCGGCCAGGGCGACGTTGCCGTCCTTGCGTGCCTGCTGCTCGATCAGGTCGGCGTAATAGCTGAACGTGGCGACGGCATCGTCCAGGTCCACTTGCGCCTCATGCCGCGGCTTGCCGTTGTTGCGCATCTGCAGGGCGATCAGTTCCTCGCGGCGCAGGCCCAGTTGCTCGGCGAAACCGCGCAGGTAGCCGGCACGGGTCGCCACGTCGAGGCCCTTCCAGGCCGGCAGGGCCTTGCGCGCGGCGGCGACGGCCTGGTCGACCTGGGCCGCGCTGGCGGCCTGCAGCTCGGCGAAAGGCTCGCCCAGGGACGGGTCGAAGACCTTGATGCCGTCGGCGGTGGCGCCGTCTACCCAGCGGCCATCGATGTAATGAGTCATATGCAGCTCCAGTCAGGCCGTTTCGGCATTCGCCAGCGGCGCGCGCGCCGCCGGTTTGCGGTACACCCAGCGCGGGCCCTGGGGGCCATACACCGCGGCAGGTTCGGGGAAGAGGTTGATCAGCGCCAGGTACAGCACGGCGGCCAGGCCCAGGGTGATCGGCAGGCTGATGTCGATGCCGCCGGCCAGTTCGCCGAGGGTGCCGACGAACTGCCCCGGCAGGTTGACGAAGCACAGGCCGGTGATCGCGCTGGGGATCCAGGCGCCCATGCCGCGCCAGTTCCAGCCTTGGTTGAACCAGTAGCGGCCACCGCGCTCGCCGCGGGTGAACACCTGCAGGTCATCGGCGTGGTAGTAGCCGCGCCGGGTGATCAGGCCGAGGATCATGATCACCATCCACGGGCTGGTGCAGGTGATGATCAGCACGGCGAAGGTGGACACGCTCTGCACCAGGTTGAAGGCGAAGCGGCCGATGAAGATGAAGGCGATCGCGGCGACCCCGATCAGCAGGGTCGCGCCGGCGCGGCTGAGCAGGCGCGGGAACACGCTGGACATGTCCAGGCCGGTGCCGTACAGCGCCGTGGTGCCGGTGGACATGCCGCCGATCACCGCGATCAGGCACACCGGCAGGAAGAACCAGGCCGGCGAGATCGCCAGCAGGCCGCCGACGTAGTTGTTGGCCTCGATGTACTCCGGCGCATGGCTGGCCACCAGGGTCGCGGTGCACAGGCCGAAGAAGAACGGAATCAGGGTGCCGACCTGGGAGGCGATCACCGCCAGCATGATCCGCGCCTTGGGGGTTTCCCGCGGGATGTAGCGCGACCAGTCGCCGAGGAAGGCGCCGAACGACACCGGGTTGCTCATGGCCAGCAGCGCCGCGCCGATGAACGCCGCCCAGAAGCCCGGCTGGCCGAGGTTGACGCTACCGGCGAAGTCGGCGTCGAAGGCACCGGAGAAGGCGAAGAGGCCCAGCAGGAACATCAGGCTCGAGGCCCACACCGCAATCTTGTTGACCCACAGCATGAAGCGGAAGCCGAAGATGCACACGATCAGCACCAGCACCGCGAACAGACCGTAGGCCAGGCCCAGGGTCAGGTCGGTTTCCGGCAGGCCGGCCAGGCGCTTGGCGCCGCCGACCAGGGCGTCGCCGGAGCTCCAGACCGACAGCGAGAAGAACGCCACCGCAGTGAGCAGCGACAGGAACGAGCCGACGATGCGCCCGTGCACGCCGAAGTGGGCGCCGGACGACACCGCGTTGTTGGTGCCGTTGAGGGCGCCGAACAGGCCCATGGGCGAGAGGATCAGCGCGCCGACCCCGACGCCCAGCAGGATCGCCCAGACCCCGGCCTGGAACGACAGGCCGAACAGCACCGGGAAACTGCCGAGCACGGCGGTGGCGAAGGTATTGGCGCCGCCGAAGATCAGGCGGAACAGGTCCAGGGGGGTGGCGTCGCGTTGGTTGTCGGGGATCTGCTCGACCCCGTTGGTTTCGATTCCGGAGGAATGGCTCATGGTGGTGCTCCAGCGCCTGATTGTTTTTTGAGTGCGTTGGCAGTGGCGGCAAGGCCGCCGGAAAAGGCTCAGCTATCGCTCAGGGCCGACAGGTGCTCGTGGCAGGCCAGCCAGTGGGCGCCGTGCAGGCGGAAGACGATGGTTTCCCGTTCCTGCAGGTGCAGCTCTTCGCCGCCGACCCGCAGGTGGGTGGCGACGTCGTGCAGGAAGATCGCCACGTCGCCCTGCAGGCTGACCTGGCCGTTGCTCGACTGGCAGCCGAGCACGGCGAAGCCTTCGGCCTGCCATTGCGCCCACACCTGCTCGTAGGCACGGCGCGACATCAGCGGTTGCGGGAGGGTGTGGAAGAGAAAGCTGGCGTCTTCGCTGAAGCAGGCGAAGTAGCGGGAGGTGTCGTTGCTGGCGAAGGCATCGACCAGGGCGGCAGCGGCCTGCAGGACCTGGGATTCACGCGAGGAGATCGGGTTCACGAGTGCGGCACTCACGGTTTTTGTAGTTGTCTGCGGCGGATTCTGGCGAGGGCACTGCGTGGGAAGAATCGCTGGGTGCAAATAATCAGTTCAGAGATTTCTGAACCATCGTGCGCGGGCGGGGCAACGCGGGCGCATGACACCTCGGGTGTCATGCGCAGCGCCGGGTCTCAGTAGCGGTGGTAGTGGCCTCCATCGTAGTAATGGCGGTGGTGCCAGCCATCGTGCCAGTACGGCCAGCAACCATTGAGCAGCAAGACGCTCGACAGAATCACGACCCACGCGGCTTTACGTTTCATTCGACGGTCTCCAGGCAGGCAAAGCGGGTGCCTGCTTACGTTGGACCCTGCCCGCAAAGGAGGTTCAGGCACGGCTGGAGCCGCTCGTCTTTCTTCATGAAGGCAGAGCGGGCTGCGGGCGTCGGCTTGCCAGCGATGGCGCCAGACCGGGCAACCTCATCGGCAGTGCCGGCCTCATCGCTGGCAAGCCAGCTCCCACAGGGTTCTGCGGCGAACACTGATTCTGTGGCCGACGATGAGGCCAGCAGTCACAACATCCGCCGCACGTATGTCAACTACCGGCGCGCCCCAACCAGGCCCGCCAGCCACCCCAGGCACTGATGTCCTCGGCCCCCTCCAGGCCATGGCCATCACAGATGAACCCGGTCTCCCAGCGGCCGTCCTCCAGTTCCACCTTGCCCAACCCCAGCGGTGCGGGGATCTCGCTGAGGAATGCGCCGAGATTGGCGCAAGGCATCTGCCAGACCTCCACGGCAATGGCCACGCCGCCCTCGCCGACCCGGACCATCCCCGGCCGCCGCAACGGTCCACCGGCCAGGGCATACAGGCGGTAATGCGGGGAACTGCGGGTCGCCTCCAGCAGGGTCGCGCCACGCTGCCGCAACTGCCAGTTCAGCGCCAACCCATCCAGGTGGGCACCACACACCACCACCCGCACCTGATCGTTGCGCGCCACCCGCGCCCCCAGGTCGGCCCCCTGGAAGCCGGCGGCAAGACCGAGCAGGTACTGGTCGGTGAACGCCCGGCCGAACAGGGTCACGCCCCACGGCAAACCATTGGCCATGGTGCCACTGGGCACCGCGACGGCGGCGTAGTCCAGCAGGTTCATGAAGTTGGTGTAGTAACCCAGCTCGGCATTGCGCAGCACCGGCTCCTCGGCCAGCTCGGCCAGGGTCACCGGACGGCCGATGGTCGGGGTCAGCACGCAGTCCAGGCCAGCCAGCGCACGGTCACACTCGGCCTTGAGCACCTGCAGCCGGTACTGCGCGCGGAAGGTGTCGACGCCACTGACCTGCGGCGCCTTGGCCAGCACCGCGTGGATCACCGGCAGCACCGCCTCCGGCTGGCGCCGGGCGAGCTCACCCACCACGCTGTAGCGCTCGGCGACCCAGGGCCCTTCGTACAGCAACCGCGCCGCTTCGAGGAAGGGTGAAAGGTCCAGCTCGACCGCCTCGCCGCCCATCGCTTCGAGGCGTTTCACCGCAGCGGCGAACAGCGTCGGCCCTTCGCTGCACCCGAAGAACTGCAGGTCCGCCTGCCGGGGCACGCCGAAACGGAAGGCCGCCACCCGCCCGAAGGCGCTGGCCAGGTTCCAGCCGGCATTGGCCCGGCTGTATTCGTCACGCGGGTCCTGTACGGCCAGCCACTGCAGCAGCTGGCTGGCTTCGCCGGCCGTGGCGGTGAAGGTGGTCACGCAGTCGAGGGTGCGGCAGGCCGGCACCACGCCCGCCGTGGAGATCAGGCCCTTGGTCGCCTTCAACCCGATCAGGCCGTTGAGCGCCGCCGGCACCCGCCCGGAACCGGCGGTGTCGGTGCCCAGGGCGAAGCTGGCCAGGCCCAGCGCCACCGCCAGTGGCGAGCCGGCGCTGGAACCACCCGACGGGTAGTCCTCGAGCACGCTGTTGATGCAGGCGCCATAGGGCGAACGGGTGCCATTGAGGCCGGTGGCGAACTGGTCGAGGTTGGTCTTGCCCAGCGGCACCGCGCCCAGACGGATCAATTGCTCGACCACCGTCGCCGAACGCTCCGGGGTGTAGGCGAAGGCCGGACAGGCCGCAGTGGTCGGGATGCCGGCGAGGTCGATGTTGTCCTTGATGGCGAAGGGCACGCCGTACAGCGGCAGGCTGTCCACGGCGACGCCGTCCAGTGCCGCCAGGTAAGGCTCCAGCTCTTCCACGCTGAGCAGGTGGATGAACAGCTTGAAGCGCGGGTTGAGCGCAGCGGCGCGCTCGCGCAGGGCCAGGATCAGCGCCCGTGGCGATTGCTCGCCGCTGCGGTAGGCCTGGCGCAACAGGTCCAGTTGCAGGTTCATCGTCATGCTTGCTCCCCTTCTTCCACGACCGGTTCCAGTACCACCACCCGCTGCCCCGCACGCACGGCACAGCCCGGTTCGACCCGCACTTCGCGGACGACACCGGCGCACGGCGCGAACACCGGGATCTCCATCTTCATCGACTCCAGCACCACCAGCGCGGCACCCGCCGCGACCCGCTCGCCGACGGCCACCTGGACCTGCCAGAGGTTGCCGGCGATGCTGCTTTCAACCCCCAACTGATGGGCCGGCAGCGGTGCTTCGTCGCCCGCCTCCACCTGCGCCTCGGTGCTTTCGAAATGCGCCTGCCCGCTGTCGATCCAGCGCTGGCGCTCGGCGGCGAAGGCGGTCTGCTGCTGGTCGCGGAAGGCCTGGATGCTGTCGTTCTCCGCCGCCAGAAACGCCTGGTAGTCGGCCAGGCGCAACTGGCTCGGCTCGATCTGCAGGTCGAAGCGGCCCAGCGGGAAGTCGCGGCGAATGCGCTGCAGTTCCTCGGCACTCACCGGGTAGAAACGGATCTGGTCGAAGAAGCGCAACAGCCACGGCTTGCCGGCGAACGCTTCGACCTCGCGATAGCGGTTCCACATCTGCAGGGTACGGCCGACGAACTGATAGCCGCCGGGCCCTTCCATGCCATACACGCACATGTAGGCGCCACCGATGCCCACCGAGTTTTCCGCGGTCCAGGTGCGCGCCGGGTTGTACTTGGTGGTGACCAGGCGATGACGCGGATCCAGCGGCGTCGCCACCGGCGCGCCGAGGTAGACATCGCCCAGGCCCATGACCAGGTAGCTGGCGTCGAACACCGTGCGCTGCACGGCGTCGAGGTCGGGCAGGTCGTTGATGCGGCGGATGAACTCCAGGTTGCTCGGGCACCAGGGCGCGTCCTTGCGCACGGTGGTCATGTACTTCTCGATCGCCAGCTGGCAGGCCGGGTCATCCCAGGACAGCGGCAGGTGCACGATGCGCGACGGCACCTGCAGGTCCTGCGCGGCGCAGACGCCCTGCCACTCGCCGGCAACGATCTGCAGCAGCTGCGCCAGCGGCAGGCGCTCCGGCTGGTAGTGCACCTGCAACGAACGAATGCCCGGGGTCAGGTCGATCACCCCGGCCAGCGCTTTGCCCTCCAGTGCCTGCATCAGCGCGTGGCCGCGGAAGCGCAGGACCAGGTCCAGCTCGGCGGCGCCGATCTCCAGCAGCAGGTGGGTGTCCCCCGCCAGCCGTGCGACCAGGCGGGTGTCGTCGGCACCGATATCCAGCACGATGGGTGAAGCAGGCGCCATTGCCTCCGTCTGCACCGCCGGCTCGCCGAGCAACGCCGCGCAGGCCAGTTGCCGGGCATGCTGCAGATCGACCGCGACGAAGCGCACCTTGTCGCCGGCCTTGAGCTGGCCGAGCTGCCACAGGTCCGCCTCGATCACCGTGACCGGGCAGACGAAGCCGCCCAGGCTCGGGCCGTCGGGACCGAGGATCACCGGCATGTCACCGGTGAAGTCCACGGCACCGATGGCGTAGGGGTTGTCGTGGATGTTCGACGGGTGCAGCCCGGCCTCGCCGCCGTCGCTGCGCACCCACTCCGGTTTCGGGCCGATCAGGCGCACGCCGGTGCGGCTGGAGTTGAAATGCACCTCCCAGTCGGTGGCGAAGAAGGTGTGCATGTAGCGTTCGGTGAAGTATTCCGGCGCACCGTGGGGACCGTAGATCACCCGGATGTGGCGAACCGGCGCCAGCGCCAGCGGCGGGTCCAGGCGTTCCCCCGCCGAGGCATCCGCCAGTGGCGCCAGGTGCAGCACATCGCCCGCGCGCAGGGCGCGGCCGCCGTGGCCGCCGAACTGGCCAAGCATGAAGGTGCTCTTGCTGCCCAGGTAGTCCGGCACCTGGATGCCGCCGCGCACGCACAGGTAGGCGCGGGCGCCGGCCCCGGCGATGCTGCCCAGGGCGAGCAGCGCGCCGGCCTTGACCGCCACGCTGGTGTTCATCGCCACCGCCGCGCCATCCAGGGTCACCGGCAGGCTGGCCCCGGTCACGGCGATGACCGCGTCGCAGTTGAAACGCAGGGACGGCCCGCTCATGGTCACTTCCAGGGCCGCGGCGCCTTCCGGGTTGCCCAGCAGCAGGTTGCCCAGGCGCAGCGAGCGGCTGTCCATCGGCCCCGACGGCGGCACGCCGACGGCCCAGTAGCCGAGGCGGCCAGGGTAGTCCTGGACGCTGGTCTGGGTGCCGCCGCTGAGCACCTCGAAGGTCTCGGCGCGGTAGGCCAGGCCTTCCAGGCAGCGGGTCCAGGGCCGGCCGCTGACGAAGGGGGCGTCGTCGAGAATCTGCCGCAGGTAGTCGCGGTTGGTTTCCACGCCATGCACCTGGCTGGCGCCCAGCGCCTGGTGCAGTTGCAGCCGCGCCTGCTCGCGGTCCGCGGCCCAGACGATGACCTTGGCGAGCATCGGGTCGAAGTACGGCGGGATCTCGCAGCCGGCGCCGACCCAGGTGTCGATGCGCAGCGCCTTGCCGTCCGCCTCGGGAAACTGCACGGCGGTGAGCAGACCGGGGCTGGGCTGGAAGTCCTTGCCCGGATCTTCCGCGTACAACCGCGCCTGCACCGCATGGCCCCGCGGTTGCAGGCCGGCGGCCAGTTCGGCCAGCGGCGCCAGGTCGCCGGCGGCCAGCTCGATCATCCAGCGCACCAGGTCGACACCCCAGACCTGCTCGGTCACGCCGTGCTCGACCTGCAGCCGGGTGTTCACCTCGAGGAAATAGAAGCGCTGCGCATCGCTGTCGAACACGAACTCGACAGTGCCGGCGCTGCGATAGCGCACCGCGCGGGCCAGGCGGATCGCCGCGTCGCACAGGGCCTCGGCCATGCCCTCGGGCAGGTTCGGCGCCGGGGTTTCCTCCAGCACCTTCTGGTTGCGCCGTTGCACCGAACAGTCGCGCACGCCCAGGGCCAGCACCTCGCCGGCGCCGTCGCCGAACACCTGCACCTCGAGGTGCCGGGCACGCTCGATGTATTTCTCGATGAATACCCCGGCATCGCTGAAATTGTTCTGCCCGAGGCGCTTGACCGCGTCGAAGGCATCCTCCAGCTCCTGCTCGGAACGGCACACGCGCATGCCGATGCCGCCACCGCCGGCGGTGCTCTTGAGCATCACCGGATAGCCGACCTGCTGCGCGGCGCGCAGGGCATCGTCGAGGCTGTCCAGCAGGTCGGTGCCTTCCAGCAGCGGCAGGCCCTGCTCACGGGCCAGGGCGCGGGCGGTGTGCTTGAGGCCGAACAGGCGCAGCTGCTCGGGCGTGGGGCCGACGAAGACCAGCCCGGCCGCCTCGCAGGCTTCGGCGAAGGCGGCGTTTTCCGAGAGGAAGCCGTAGCCCGGATGGATCGCCTGGGCGCCACTCTGGCGGGCGGCGGCGAGGATCTTGTCCACCGCCAGGTAAGTGCCGGCCGCGGCGCCCTCCCCCAGGCTGATGGCCTGGTCGGCCTCGAGGATATGGCGGCTGGCGAGGTCGGCCTCGGAATAGACCGCGACCCCTTTGACCTTGAGCGCGCGCAGGGTGCGCAGCACGCGGCAGGCGATGGCGCCGCGGTTGGCGATAAGCAGTGTGTCGAACATGACAACGTCCCCTGGAGGCCGGCAGGGCCTCGACTGGGTTGCGGGCCGTCCCGCAGTTGTTTTCAGGTTCCGGGGTCGTCCCCGGCCATCGATCAGAGGTGTTCGTCCCGTTGGCCGAACCGGGCCTGGCAGGCGCTGAAGAAACACAGGCGCAGGCGCCGCAGCAGCGTTTTCAGTTCCATATCAGCACCTGCGCCGGGGTCGGGTTGTAGCCGTTGCACGGGTTGTTCAGTTGCGGGCAGTTGGAGATCAGCAGCATCACGTCCATTTCCGCCTTCAACTGCACGTACTTGCCGGCGGCGGAGATGCCGTCCTCGAAGGTCAGGCCGCCTTCCGGGGTGACCGGTACGTTCATGAAGAAGTTGATGTTGGGGCTGATATCGCGCTTGCCCAGGCGCCCGTCGTGGCAGCAGGCGCGCAGGTAGTTGTCGCGGCAGCTGTGCATGTGCCGCGTGTCGAGGGCGTAGCGCACGGTGTTGCTTTCCTGGGCGCAGGCACCGCCGAGGGTGTCGTGGCGGCCGCAGTTGTCCTCGGTGATGGTCAGCATCGGCCGGCCGAGGTTGGAGTACAGCACGCTGCCGACACCGAGGTAGACGTTGCCCTGGCGCCGCAGGGTGCGCTGCACGTCATAGCGTTCGCGGGGATTGGCCACGCTGTAGAACAGCGTGTCGATCGCCTGGTTGCCTTCCAGGTCGAGGATGCGCAAGGTCTGCCCGGCCTTGACCTCGGTCAGCCAGGGTTCGCCGGCGGGAACGGTGGCCCGGTAGACAGCGGTTTCTGCGTGGTATGCGCTCATGGCGAGGTCCTCAGGCGAACAGCCGGTGGGTATTGATGAAGCCGCGCTGGTTTTCCGGGCGCGAGGTGCGGCAGTGCTCGGCGACGCTTTCGTCGGCGCGGGAGAAGGTCAGTTGCAGCGGCCTGGGCGCGTACTGGCCGGCGGGGTCCATGGGGTGCTGCAGGGCGGTGACGATGAACAGGGTGTCCATCGGTGCATACAGCTCGATATGGTCACCCGCCCTGGAATTGCCCTCGACGAACGTCAGGCTGCCGTCGGCGCCGACATCGACGCGGCTGAACAGGTTGAGGGGCATGGTCAGGTCGGACAGTTCCAGGCCCCACTTGCCCATTTCCACCAGCAGGTTGTCGGTGCCGTTGCGGAAGAAGCCGTTGCGCAGTTCCTGGTAGCGGCCGACGCCGTATTTCTCCTCGACCTCGGCGGCGTTCAGCACGCCGCCGATGCTGTCGCTCCAGCCGCAGGTGTCTTCGGTGATGGCCGCCAGGACCCGGCCCATGTCCGAGTACAGGCAATGGCCGCGGGTGAGTTTCGCCGTGTGCTGGCACTTGAGGGTGTCCGGCAGGTTCAGGCGTTCGCTTTTCTCGTTGGCGTTGAACAGCATCAGGCTGAGGTTCGCCCCGCCTTCAAGGTCGGTGAAGCGCACCTGTTGCCCGCGCTTGAGGACGAAGGACAGGTGGCCGCCACCGGGCAGCCGCTCCTCGGCGAAGACAGTCGTATCGGTCATGATCAACCTCTGGGTTGCAATGAAATAAGCCCAGGCGCCAGGTCGGCCTGGGCATGGAGGCGTTTGCCGTTGAGGGGCAGGTCGTAGGTGACGCGGGAGCCGAAGGCGGTGGGCGCGTGCGGGTCGTGGCGGACCTTGTCGAACACCAGCAGGCGGGTGCCGAGGCTGAAGCCTTCGCTGAGGTCGTGGGTGACCATGAACACCGTCACCCCGGTTTCCCGCCAGAGGTCCAGGAGCAGGCCGTGCATGTCCTTGCGGATGCCCGGGTCCAGCGCGCCGAAGGGTTCGTCGAGAAGCAGCACCTTCGGCTTCATGATCAGCGCCTGGGCGATCGCCAGGCGCTGCTGCATGCCACCGGACAGTTGGCTGGGGTACTTGTCCAGGGCATGGCCGAGGCCGACCTTGCCCAGCAGCGTCGCCGCCTGTTCCCGCGCCTCGCGCTTGTGCTGGCCGAACAGCCGGCCGAGCAAGGGCGCGCGGGGCAGCTCCAGGCCGAGGGCGACGTTGTCCAGCACGCTCAGGTGCGGAAACACCGAATAGCGCTGGAACACCACGCCCCGCGCCGGATCGGGCTCGGCCTGCAGCGGCTCGCCGGCCAGCAGGATGTGCCCGCGACTCGGCCGCTCCTGGCCCAGCAGCAGGCGCAGGAAGGTGGATTTGCCGCAGCCGGACGCACCGACCATGGTGCAGAACTCGCCCTCGGCGATGCTCAGGTTGAGGCCTTCGAGCACCACGTGCCCGTCGTATTCCTGCCAGACGTTATTGACCTGGATGAAGCTCATGCCCGTGCCCCCTCGTACCATGGGAAGGCCCGGCGGGTCAGGGTCTTCAGCAGCCAGTCGGTGAGCCAGGCGAGCAGGGTGATCCACACCACGTAGGGCAGGATCACGTCCATCGCCAGGTAACGCCGCACCAGGAAGATCCGGTAGCCGAGGCCATCCTCGGAGGCGATGGCCTCGGCGGCGATCAGGAACAGCCAGGCCGAACCCAGCACCAGGCGCAGGGAAATCAGCAGGCGCGGCAGCAACTGCGGCAGCACCACCCGCAGGATCAGGGTCCAGGTACTGGCACCAAGGGTCTGCGCCTTGATCAGCAGCTCGGCGGGAATCTCCCGGGCGCGCTGCTCCAGGTCGCGGGCCAGCACCGGGGTGATGCCGATCACGATCAGCATCACCTTGGACAACTCGCCGAGACCGAAGACGATGAACAGGATCGGCAGGATCGCCAGCGGCGGAATCATCGACAGCACCACCAGCAGCGGCGACAGCGGCGCCCCCAGCAGCGGCACGGTGCCGGCGGCGATGCCCAGGCACAGGCCGACGGCGGCGCTGATCGCCAGGCCCACGCCCAGGCGCTTGAGGCTGGACGCGGTGTCCTGCCACAGCAGGTAGTGGCCGCTGCGCTTGTCTTCGACCAGGGCCATGCGCTCCACTGCGGCGCCCATCTGCGCGGCGCTGGGCAGCAGCTTGTCGTTGGGGTTGTCGGCCAGGCGCTGCGCCGACCCCAGGAAGTACGCGCACAGCACCAGGACGAACGGCAGCAGCAGCAACAGCAGCCGCGACGGACGATCCGGATGGCGATTTATCAAGCGCATGGCAGAACCCTCGATCACAGCGTGCCGTCAACGGCCATTTGCAGGTAGGTCGGGTCGAAGCGCAGCTTGAGGTTGGCGCGGTTGCCGACCACTACGTCGTTGGCGAAGCTCATGCCCACGGCCTTGCTGTCTTTGGCGCCCTCCCCCAGCAGCCCGTGCTCGAAGGAAAAACTCGCGACCTTGTCCATGGTCTTCGGCAGTTCCGCGCTGTTGACGAAGGTCAGCGCCGCCTTGGGCGTGTCGAACAGGTAGGTGGTGGACAGCTGGCGCTCGAAGCCGTCGAGGTCGGTGCCGGAGGCCTTGGCCATGTGCTCCACGGCCTTGTCGCGCTCGGCCGAAGCGCCGGCGACCAGGTCCATCACCTCGTACCAGGCACCGGTCAGCGCCTTGCCCAGCGCCGGGTTGTCCTTCAGGGTCTGGGTGTTCACCACCATCAGGTCGAGGATTTCCCCGGGAATGCGGCTGGAATCGAACACCTGGGTCACGCCGGGCTTGTTCCTGACTTCTTCCAGCATCGGGTTCCAGGTGGTCACCGCCTGCACCTCGCGGGTGTCGAAGGCGGCGGCAATGTCGGCGTCCGAGGTGTTGATCACCTTCAGGTCCTTCTCGCGCAGGCCGGCGGAGTCCAGGGCGCGGGCCAGCAGGTAGTGGGAGACGGACAGCTCGACCAGGTTGACGTCCATGCCCTTGAGGTCGTTCACGGTCTTGCCGCTGCCCTTGATCACCACGCCGTCGTTGCCGTTGGAGAAGTCGCCGACGATCAGCGCGGTGCTATCGACGCCACCGGCGGCGGGGATGGTCAGGGCATCCATGTTGGTCATCGCGCAGCCATCGAACTGGCCGGCGGTGTACTGGTTGATCGACTCGACGTAGTCGTTGACCTGGGTGAGCTTGATATGGATGCCGTACTTGTTCGCCCATTTCTCGACGATGCCCTCGGCCGCGGCGTATTCCCACGGCATCCAGCCGGCATAAATGGTCCAGCAGACATCGAAATCGGTCTTGGCGGCGGCTTTCGAATCGGGGCTGCCCAACAGGACCAGGCCTGCGGCGAAGAAAGCGGAAAGCAGGGACTTTCGCATGAAGGGACTCCAGTAGACGGTGGGCGGACAAGGAGCAGCACGACACTCATTGCAGTGAGTGGTCTGTCTCCCGGGCTTTTATCCCGCCGTGTAACCTCTACTGGAGGTCGTCAGCTCTCGGTCCAGACGTTCGCCGATGCGAACCGGAACCCTAGCCGACCATTTTCAGATTTTGGTGCAATAGCTCGCGCTACTCCCGCACACACCGAGTAATGCCAGAGGCGTGCCAAATGTGGCCGACAGGTCGGTATCGATACTGGAATCCTTGCAGCGCAAGGACTCTACGGGGGATCGGCGGTCAAGGAAGGAGAGCGCCCATCCGCGCGGCCTGCGCGCAATTGGGGCGGAGCGCACCGTGAGAGTGCGAAAACAGAAAACCATCGCCCATGAAAAAGCCCGCTTGCGCGGGCTTTTTCATGGCTGTCGAATCAGTCGTCGGAGCCCATGATGCCGAACAGTTGCAGCAGGCTGACGAACAGGTTGTAGATCGATACATACAGGCTGATGGTCGCCATGATGTAGTTGCGCTCGCCGCCGTGGATGATCTGGCTGGTCTGGAACAGGATGCAGACCGACGAGAACAGCACGAAGCCGGCGCTGATCGCCAATTGCAGGCCGCTGATCTGGAAGAAGAAGCTGGCCACTACCGCGCCCAGCAGGACGAAGAAGCCGGCGGTGATGAAGCCGCTGAGGAAGCTCATGTCCTTGCGGGTGATCAGCACGTAGGCCGACAGGCCACCGAACACCAGCGCGGTCATGGCGAAGGCGGAACTGACCACTTCGGCGCCGCCGGCCATGCCCAGGTAACGGTTGAGGATCGGGCCGAGCAGGAAGCCCATGAAACCGGTCAGGGCGAAGGTGGACACCAGGCCCCAGGCCGAGTCACGCAGCTTGGCGGTGAGGAAGAACAGACCGTAGAAACCGATCAGCACGACGAAGATGTTGGGGTAGCCGACGCGCATCTGCTGTGCGACGTAGGCCATGACGGCACTGAAGACCAGGGTAAGGGCCAGCAGTCCATAGGTATTGCGCAGGACCCGGCTGACCTCCTGCTGTTCGGCCTGAAGGCCGTGATTGACGGCGTAATCCTGTTCGCGCATGGCGACACTCCTGTGGGTTTTGAAACGTTGAGTTGCAAAGATCATATCAGAGGCTTGGAAACCAGCCACTTAGAGAGTTTGACAGCTTGTTTCATTTCGGTATGATGGCGCCCGCATTACAGAGTGGAAGCGTGGCCGAGTGGTTTAAGGCAACGGTCTTGAAAACCGTCGATGGGCAACTATCCTAGAGTTCGAATCTCTACGCTTCCGCCATATTCAAAGCCCTGATTATTCAGGGCTTTTTCGTTTCTGGCGATCGTCTGGATTGCTATCCGAGGCCCGGCGCCACACTTCAAGTTTTTGGGCGCGTCCAAGCACATTACCTCTTCATGACCTGGCTGCTGTGCGCCGCAAGCGCCTCATGTCCACGCCATGCCAATGCTGCATCCCCCCTTGGCGTTCCGCCGACAAAAAACCTCTCCCCTCTGCATCTCGTCGCCAAACCTGGCCGAAACCTGACGACGAGCCAACCAGACCGCGCAGTGAATGGCCAGTGCAAAAGCCACTGTTATGCCATTATTCCACCTTCATTTAACCGTCAGTCAATCGTTGTACTAGGATTCCAGCAACTTCTACCACGGGCCCAGGATTCAGGTCGGCGAATCGGTAGGAGCAGCATCTCGATATATCAAGGACGACACAATGAATTCGCACCTGCTCTATCCGCAGATCGGCAAGGTCATTTCCAGCACCGGCAGCCGCCAGTTTCCACGCATGCTGCACGATCTCATCCATGCGCATCTGAGCATCGATGCGACGCAGATACGGCAACTGCCGTCTGCTCCGGCTGAACTGGAAACGGAGTCGACACTGATCAACGAAACGGTTTTTTCGTCAGAACAGCACCTCGAAGGCCGCTTCGACGATCCTTCGCGCCTGCACCTGATCAGGCGAAACGGGGACTCGCGATACGAAATCCAGGTGCTGCGTGCCGGCTCGACCTTCGGGTTTTCTGCCTGCGAACGCAGCCGGCTGGATGAGATATCACCGCTGCTGCTGCCGATGCTGGAAAAACACATCGATGCGCTGCAACCCAACGCCGAGCGTCCAGCCGCAGAGAGCCTGCAGCAGCGCTTTCTCGATCGCCTGGCGCAATCCGGGATGAATCTGTCGGAGCGCGAATGCCAGGTGTGCCTGGGCCTGCTGGCCGGGCACACCGCGCCGGAGCAGGCCGAACGGTTGAAACTCAGGGCCAGTACCGTGGAAAGCTACCTGCGGCGGGCGGCGATCAAGCTGGGCATCAGCGGCCGGCATTCATTGATGCGCTGGATGTATGCCAACACCTGAGGTTGGCGGCCTGCACCGGGGCCGGTGCAGGCAACCTCAATCTCGCGCCAGCGCTTCGATCGGGTCCAGCCGCGCCGCGTTCCTCGCCGGCACGAACCCGAACACCACGCCAATCAATGTCGAACAGGCAAACGCCATCACGATCGAGCCCGGCGAAAACACCATTTCCCACTGTTTGACGAACAGCTCGAACAGCGAGCCGATGCCGTACGACAGGGCAATCCCCACCACCCCGCCAAACAGGCAGACCATCACCGCCTCCACCAGAAACTGCTGGCGAATGTCCGACTGCCGCGCCCCCACCGCCATGCGGATGCCGATTTCGCGGGTACGCTCGGTCACCGACACGAGCATGATGTTCATCACCCCGATACCGCCCACGACCAGGGAAATGACGGCAATCAGCGACAACAGCAGGGTCAGCGAGCGGCTGGTCTTCTGCACCGTCTGCATGATGCTGTCGAGGTTGTTGGTGAAGAAGTCCTTGGTGCCGTGGCGCTGCAGCATCAGCCTGGTCACCTCCTCCTCCACCCGTTTGCTCGGCACGCCGTCCTTGATGCGCACGCTGATGCTGTCCAGGTGGCGCTGGCCGAGCACGCGGCCTGCAGCAGTTTCGTAGGGCACCCAGATGTTCAGCTGGTTGCTGGCGACGAACAGGTTCCTGTTCTCGGCCGTCACGCCAATGACCGTGCACGGCAGGTTGCCGACCAGGATCACCTGGCCCAGCGGGTCGACGTTCTGACCGAACAGGCGCTTGCGCGTGTTGTGGTCGATCACCACCACCTGCGCCTGGCGCCGGGCGTCGTCGGCGCTGAACACGATGCCGGCGGCCAACGCTATGTTGCGCACCTGGAAGTAGTGTTCGCTGACACCGTTGAGCTGCACATCGAGATCCAGGTTTCGGTAGCGCACCAGGGTGCTCTGGCCGATCACCGGGGTGGCGCTGTCGACGTAGTACAGCTCGTTCAGCGCTGCCACGTCGGCCGGCAGCAAGGTTTCGATGGTCTTGGCCCGGCTGTCGCCGAAGTTGCTCCCCGAATAGATATCGATGGTGTTGCTGCCGATCGCCTGGATGTCCTTCAGCACGTAGCCCTTGGCGCCTTCACCGATGGCCGAGATGGACACCACCGAGGTGATGCCGATGACGATCCCGAGCATGGTCAGCAAGGTGCGCATGCGGTGCGAGACCAGGGCGATCCAGGCCATCTTGAACGCTTCGCGGAACATCCCGAGGCTGGCCACCAGGCGCCGCGCGGCGTGTGCCTGGCGAGCGGGTTCGGCGGCGGGTGCGGGTAGCACCTGGGCAGCGTTGCGGCGGTCGCTGACGATCTGCCCGTCGCTGACCTCGATGATGCGCTGCGCATGTGCGGCCACCTTCGGGTCGTGGGTCACCAGGATCACCGTGTGCCCGGCGCCGTGCAGCTCCAGCAGGATATTCATCACCTCCTTGCCGCTGGCGGTATCCAGTGCGCCAGTGGGTTCGTCGGCGAGGATCACCTGGCCACCGTTCATCAACGCCCGGCAGATGCTCACCCGCTGCTGCTGGCCGCCGGACAGCTGGCTGGGGCGGTGTTCGAGGTGCCCGGCCAGGCCCAGGCGCTTCAGCAGTTCGCGCGCGCGGTCCTGTCGCTGGCCCTGCGGCGTGCCGGCATACACCGCTGGAATCTCGACGTTGTGCAGGGCGTCCAGGTGCGGCAGCAGGTGGTAGCGCTGGAAGATGAAGCCGAAATGGTCGCGGCGCAGCGCGGCCAGGGCGTCGTCGTCCAGCTCGCAGGTTTCCTGCCCGCCCACCTGGTAGCTGCCGCTGCTGGCATTGTCCAGGCAGCCGAGGATGTTCATCAGGGTCGATTTGCCCGAGCCGGACGCACCGATGATCGCCACCAGCTCGCCACTGCGGATGTCCAGGTCGATGCCCTTGAGTGCAAGAAACTCGCGGTCGCCCGCCATGAAACTGCGGCTGACGCCTTGCAGGCGCAACAAGGGCTCGCCGGTGCCGCTGGCGACCGCCGCGTGCGGGTCAAGCTCGACATTCATGTTCATGCTCACGCCCCTGCTTCGCCAGACACCGGCTCACCGATCACCACCCGGTCGCCTTCGGCCAGCCCGTCCTTGATCTGCACCTTGACGTTGTTGTTGATGCCGGTCTGCACGTTGCGCACCTGGGCGAAGCCCTTGGCATCGAGCACCCGCACCGGGAAGCTGCCATCACCATTGCGCAGGCCCAGTGCCGCCACGGGCAGGGTCAGCACGCCGGTAGCGGTATCGAGCACGATATGCACCTGGGCGGTCATCGAGATGCGCAGGCGGTGCTCGGGATTGGGCACTTCGAACAGCGCGTTGTAGAACACCGCGCCATTGGGCCTGGCGTTGCTTGCGTCGCTCTTGTCGCTGCTTTGCGCGTAGTTCTGCGGGGCCGGTTCCGTGCCGCGCAGCTTGGCGTAGTAGCGCTTGTCCTCGCCGAGGATGGTGAAGTAGACCTCCTGGCCCGGGGTGATGTGGATCACATCGGCTTCCGAGACCTGGGCCTTGACGGTCATGGTGTCGAGGTCGGCCAGCTTGAGCAGTATCGGCGCCAACTGGTTGGCGATGACGGTCTGCCCTTCCTGGGTGACGATGCCGACCACATGGCCGGTGATCGGCGCGTTGATGCGGGTGTAGCCCAGGTTGACCCTGGCCGTGTCGATCTCGACCCGGGCGCTCTGGATCTGCGCATCGAGCGAGCGTACCGCGGCCTGCTGCACTTCGTACTCGGACTCCGCGCTTTCGAAGTCCTGGCGCGACACCGATTCGTCGGCCTGCAATTCGCGGTAGCGCTCATACACGCGCCTGGCCTGCTTGAGCCGGGCCTGGGTCGAGCGCCGTTCGGCCTGCAGTTTTTCTTCATCGACCTCGGCCTGGCGCAGGGTGTTGCGCAGCACCATCGGGTCGATCTCGGCCAACCACTGGCCCTGGTCGACCTTGTCGCCGAGCTTGACCTTGAGCGACTTCAGTTGCCCGGAGACCTGGGCCCCCACGTCCACCTGCTTGATGCCTTCGAGAATGCCGGTGGCCAGCACCGCGTTCTCGATGTCGCCTCGTTCGACCGTGGCGGTGATGTATTGCGGTGCCTTGGCCGGCGCCTGGATGGCGTACAACGCCATGCCGGCGACCAGGGCCAGGGCGACGCCGAGGCTGTATTTGCGGAATCTGGACTTGTCCATGAATACTCACTTTCACATTGAATGGCCGTACCCCGCCCCCACCAGGGGCGAGGCGCCTCATGCTCACTGGGTTACCTTGCCCACCTGCAGTGCCTGCCCGTCATGCCACCACGCCGCCAGGCTGAACACATCCGGCACCTTGAGGATGCTGAAGTGGTTGCCTGGGCCCCGCCACAAGGCCAGTTGCGGCATCAGTTGCTGCCAGCCGGCCTGCATCGCTGCCTGTTCCCGTGCGTTGCCGCGCGCATCCAGGCCGGGGTCATCGACCAGCACCAGCCCCACCGGTCCGCTGTAACCCAGCGTCGGCCGATAACGCGTGCGCAAGGCGCTGGCGAAGGTGCGTACCGTGCCTTCCAGCGCTCGGGGCTGGGAGCGCGCCGGCATCAGCCCGACCCGCACCATGGCCCCGTGCAACTGGCGCAATTGCTCGTCGTCACTGGCCTGGGCAAAGGCCAGTGGCTCGAGGCCCAGTGCCTTGCCGGTCGACAACTGCAGCGCGTCGATCAGCCGATGCAGCGCTTCACCAAAGGTGTAGGGCTGGCCACAGGTACCGCCGTCGCCCGGTGCTTCGCTGTCGATCAAGGTCAATGAACGCACCTGACGCCCCTTGGCCTCGAAACGCGCGGCCATGGCATGCGCGACCCAACCGCCGAACGAATGCCCCACCAGGTTCAGGGGCCCTTGCGGGTACAGCGCCTCGATGGCCTGCATATGGCATTCGACTGCGGCATGCACTGACACATGCGGCACGGCACTACCGTCCAGACCACGTGCCTGCAGGCCGTACAGCGGCCAGTCCGGCCCCAGCGCTTCGGCCAGGCCGATGAAGCTGGTGACGCTGTCACCGGCCCCTGGCACGCAGAACAGCGGCGCATGGCCTGGCTGCCCCGTCTGGATCGCCACCAGCGGCTGGTACGCGCCAGCCGATTCGGCCGGGCGCGCCGCAACGCTGGCGAGTGCCTGGGCAATGGCCTCGCCGACCAGTGCCACATGGGGTGCCTGCATCATGCTGCGATGGTCGCCGGGCACGGCAATCTCGACCAGCGCCTGGGCGGGCAGCGCTTCACGCCAACCCAGGCTCGCCAGGCCCTCGCGGCCCTGCTCGGCGCGGAACAGGTGCACCGGCACGCTCAGCGGCGCCGGGCGGTAGTGGGCCATGGCATGACCGTGCGCCAGTTCGCGGCTGAAGTAATGGCGCAACTGCTCGTCGCTCATGCTCGACCACAGCCCGTACAGCAGATGGTGTTCACGGCAGTTGGCCAACAGCGTATCGAAGTCGGCCAGCTCGGCCTCCAGGCGCTGCAACTGCGCCAACTGCGCCGCGCCGGCCTCGCCCTGGCTGCGCCAGAAGGTGCTGCAGTTGAGCAGCAACTGCCGCTCCAGCGCACGCGGCCCTTGCCAGCGCGCCTTGCCCTGGTCGGCCAGGCGCGGCGCATAGGTGTCGATCAGCCCGAGGAACTCGACCTGCTCATCGACGCCCAGCAGCTGATTCGCCATTTCGAACGCCAGCACGCCGCCGAACGACCAGCCCGCCAGGCGATAGGGCCCGTGTGGCTGGACCTTGCGCAGTTGCTCGATCTGGTAACGGGCCAGGCATTCCAGCGTGCGTGGCTGGGGCTCGCTACAGGGCACGCCCGGCAAGCCGTAGACCGGAAAATCCCCTGGCAGGTGCTGGCCCAGCACCGGGAAATAGAAGTCCAGGCCGGTGAACTCGTGCACCAGGAACACCCCAGGCTGGCTGCCAGCGCCCCTGACGGTGACGACGGTCGGTGCCTGAACGGCGTGGTAGGCGTCCAGCCGACGGGCCAACATGGCCACGCTTGGCTGTTGGAACACGTCGTTGAGGGTGGCCTGCCGGCCTGCCTTCAGGAGTTTGTCGAGCAAGCGGATCGCCAGCAGCGAATGGCCGCCCAGTTCGAAGAAGTTGTCATGCCGCCCTACCCGCTCCACGCCCAGCAGCTCGGCCCAGATCGCGGCCAGCAGGGTTTCGGTCTCGCCTTGCGGGGCTTCGTACGGACGCTCCTGGATCGCATCCGGCTCGGGCAGTGCCTTGCGGTCGAGCTTGCCGTTGGGGCTCAAGGGCAGTGCATCGAGGTGCATGAACAGCGCCGGCACCATGAACTCCGGCAGGTGTGTCAGCAGCGCCGTACGCAGGGTTTCGCTACGCTGCACTTCGCCGCTGTAGTACGCCACCAGGCGCTGGTCGCGGGCCACCACCACGGCTTCCTTGATGCCGGCGATGGTGGTCAGGCCGGCCTGGATCTCGCCCAGCTCGATGCGCAGGCCACGGATCTTCACCTGGTCGTCGTTGCGCCCCAGGTATTCGAGGTTGCCGTCGGCCAGATGCCGTGCCAGGTCGCCGGTGCGGTACAGGCGGGCATCAGGGCGGGTGCTGAACGGGTCGTCGATGAAGCGTTCGGCGGTCAGCTCGGCGCGGTTCAGGTAGCCACGGGCGACCTGCACGCCACCGATGAACAGCTCACCGGCCACGCCCTGCGGCACCGGCTGGCCCTGGCCATCGAGCACGTACAGCTCGGTGTTGGCGATGGGCTTGCCGATCGGCGTGTTGTCCGGGGCGCTGACGCAGTGCCAGGCACTGACATCCACGGCCGCTTCGGTGGGGCCATAGAGGTTGTGCAGTTCCACGCTCGGTAGCTGCGCGTGGAAGCGCCGCACCAGGCTGCCGGGCAACGCTTCACCGCTGCACAGCACGCGTTTTAGCCGGTCTGCCGAGGCTTCGCCATGCGCCAGGAACACATCCAGCATCGATGGCACGAAGTGCAAGGTGGTGACGCCTTCGCGGCGGATGATCTCGCGCAGGTACTCCGGATCACGGTGCCCGCCCGGGCGGGCCATGACCAGGCGTGCGCCGGTTTGCAGCGGCCAGAGGAACTCCCATACCGAAACGTCGAAGCTGAACGGCGTCTTCTGCAGCACCACGTCGTCAGCGCCCAGATCGTAGGCGTCCTGCATCCACAGCAGGCGGTTGACCACCCCGGCATGCTCGTTCATCACGCCCTTGGGCAGGCCGGTTGAACCGGAGGTGTAGATCACGTAGGCCAGGTGACGGGGTGTCAGTGCGGCCACCAGCGGGTTGCTGGCAGGTTGTGCGTCCCAGGTCGGCTGGTCCAGGTCGATGACCCGGCCGCTTTCCGCCACGTGGCGCGTCGCGGCATGTACCAGCACCGCCAGCGGCGCGCTGTCGCTGAGCATGTGCCGCACACGTTCCGCCGGGTAATCCGGATCGACCGGTACATAAGCGCCGCCGGCCTTGAGGATGGCCAGCAGCCCGACCACCATCGACAGCCCGCGCTCGACGCAGATCGCGATGCGATCGTCCGGCTTCACACCAAGACCGATCAGGTGATGCGCCAGGCGGTTGGCCTGCGCGTTGAGCTGGCGATAGCTCAACATGCCTTCCTCTGCCTTGACAGCCACCGCGTCCGGCGTGCGCTCGACCTGCGCCTCGATCAGCCCGTGCAGGGTCTGCCCGAGGTCGTAGTCCACCGCCGTGGCATTGAAGTCCAGCAGCACCCGCTTGCGCTCGTCCGCATGGGGCAGCCCGGTGTGCGCTGGAATGGCCTGCGCGCCTTCGGCAAAGGTCCACAGCAACTGCTCCAGGTACCCCGCGTAACGCTGGATGGTCGCCCGGTCGAACAGTGCCGTGGCATAGACGATGCCCCCGGCAAAGCCCTCTACTCCCTCGCCCATGTTCAGGCTCAGGTCGAACTTGGCGATCCGCGCCTGGCCGCCCAGCGCGGTCACTGCCAGTTCACCCAGCTGCAGCGCCTGCCGCTGCGGGCTGCCCTCCCAGTCCAGCGACACCTGGTACACCGGCGTATGGGCCAGGCTGCGCTGCGGCCGCAGCGCCTCGACCACCTGCTCGAACGGCAGGTCCTGATGCGCCTGGGCCGCCAGTACGGTGGCCTTGACCTGTGCCAGCAAGCTGGCGACATCCGGTGCGCCCGAGGTCTTCACGCGCACCGCGATGGAGTTGACGAACATGCCGATCAATCCGTCCACCTCGGCCTGTCGACGGTTGGCCAGTGGCGAACCGATCACCACCTCGTCCTGGCCAGCCAGCCGCGTCAGCAATACCGCCCAGGCGGCCATGAACAGCATGTAAGGCGTGACCCCATGGCCCCGGCACAGCGCTTTGAGCTCGGCGCTCAAGCGCGGGTCGAGGCAGATCGCGACGCTGTCGCCGGCATGCGCTTGATGTTCAGGCCGTGGCCGGTCCCAGGGCAGGCTGATCAGCGTTGGCGCCCCGGCCAGCTGGGCGGCCCAGTAGTGCGCCTGGCGCTGCAGGACATCGCCGCCCAGCGTGCGGCGTTGCCACAGGGCATAGTCGAGGTACTGCACGGGCAACGCCGGTAGCGGGTCGTCGCGATCCTGGCTGAACGCCTGGTACAGCTCACCCAGTTCACGCACCAGCACGCCCAGCGACCAGCCGTCGGCCACCAGGTGGTGCAGGGTCAGCAGCAGCACATGCTGGTCGGGCGCCAGGTGCAGCAGGCAGCCACGGATCGGCAGGTCCTGGTGCAGGACGAAGGGCCGGCTGGCTTCCTCCTCGACCCGCGCCGCCAGTGCCTGTTCGTCCAGGCCTGGCGCCTCGACCGTGGCCAGGCTGAACACCTGCGTTGCCAGCACCACCTGCGGTTCGCCATCCTGCCCGACAAAGTGGCTGCGCAAGCTCTCATGGCGTTCCACCAGGCGCTGCAGGGCACGTTCCAGGGCCATGGCATCCAGCGCCCCCTGCAAGCGCAGGCCGATGGGGATGTGGTAGGCCGCGCTGCCCGGCGCCATCTGCGCCAGGAACCAGAGCCGCTGCTGGGCGAACGACAATGGCAACGGCCCCACCCGCAGGCTCGGCTGGAGGGCAGGCAACAGCGGCGCGGGATGGCTGGCCAGGCGGGCGGCGACCGCAGCCAGGCGGTCGTCGGCGAACACATCAGCCAAGGCCAGTTCCAGGCCCAGGCGCTGGCGCACCTGGGCCAGCATGCGCATGGCCAGCAGCGAGTGGCCGCCCAGCTCGAAGAAGCGGTCGTCGCGCCCGACCCGCTCGATGTCCAGCAGCTCGCCCCACAGCTGCGCCAGCACCTGTTCCTGCGGCCCTTGTGGTGCCTCGTAGGCGGCTGCGGCGAAATCTTCCGGGTCCGGCTGCGGCAGCGCCGTGCGCTCGACCTTGCCGTTGTTGCTCAGCGGCATCCGCTGCAGGGCCACGAAGGCGGCCGGGACCATGTAGTCAGGCAGGCGCCCACGCAGGTAGCTGCGCAGGTCGCTGGCTTGCAGCGCCGCATCCAGGCGCGTGAACCAGGCCACCAGGCGCAACGGCCCCTGTTCGGCAGGCACGGCCATGACGATGGCGTCACCGATACCGGGGCACTGCGCCAGTTGCTGCTGGATTTCCCCCAGCTCGATGCGAAAGCCGCGAATCTTCACCTGGTCGTCGTTGCGCCCCAGGCATTCCAGCTGACCATCGGCCTGCCAGCGCACCAGGTCGCCGGTGCGGTACAGCCGGGCACCGGCCTGCTGGATGAAGGGGTCGTCGACAAAGCGTTCGGCGGTCAGCGCCGGGCGGTTGAGATAACCCAGGGCCACGCCATCGCCGCCGACGTACAACTCACCCACCACGCCCCGGGGTACCAGTTGCTGGCGCGCGTCGAGCACATAGACCTGGGTGTTGCCGATGGGTTGGCCGATCGGCACCTGGGTAGCGTTCGTCGCCAGCTTGCGTACCTCGCAGGTCGTCGCGATGGTGGTGGCTTCGGTGGGCCCATAGGCATTGACCAGGCGCAGGGTCGGCGCGCGTTCGAGCAAGGCGCGAAACGCCGCCGGCTCGGCACGCTCGCCACCGCTGATGAGGATGCGCAGCCCCGCCAGCGCTTCGGGCAGCAATTGCACGTACTGGTTGAACAGCGCGGTGGTCAGGAACAGCACGCTGATGCCTTCTTCTGCCAGCGCGACGGCGAAACGCCGTGGGTCCACCAGGGTCGGATGGTCGATCACCCGTAACTGGCTGCCGTTGAGCAGCGCGCCCCAGACTTCGAGGGTGCTGGCATCGAACGCCGGATTGGAGGCAAAAGCAACGCGGTCCTGCGCACTGAAGTCGGCATAACCGTTGGCCATCACCAAGCGCACGATGCCACGGTGCGGCACGCACACGCCCTTGGGCATGCCGGTGGTGCCCGAGGTGTACATCACGTAGGCACTGGCACCGGCGTCCTGGGACAGGCCCGGGTCATGCGCGGGCTGGCTGTCGAGCGCCAGCCGATCGAGGTCGATGCGCGGCACCGGGAAATCCGCAAGCGTGTCGGCCAACGTCAGCAGCGCCGCGGCCTGGCAGTCTTCGAGCATGAATGCCTGGCGCTCGACCGGCGCGTGGATATCCAGCGGCACATACACGGCCGCGCACTTGAGCACCGCCAGTTGCGCCACCAGCAACGGCAGCGAGCGTGGCAACAGGATGGCCACGCAGGCCCCCGGTGCAACGCCCTCGGCGATCAGGTAATGGGCCAGGCGGTTGGCCCGCGCGTTGAGTTCCCCGTAGCTCAGGATCCGCCCGCCGTGCGCGGCCGCCGGTGCCGATGGCTGGCGCGCGACATGCTGTTCGAACAGGCGCTGCACGCTCTGCTCGCGCGGGTAATCGCGGCGGGTCGCGTTGAGCCTGTGCAGCAGGGTTTGGCGCTCTTCATCGCCGATCAGGTCGACGTGTGCCAGGGTGGCCTGGTCATTGCCGACCATCGCCCACAGCACGCGTTCGAAGTAGCCGAGGTAGCGGTGCACCGTGGCCTCATCGAACAGCGCAGTCGCGTATTCGAGGCTGCCGGCCACCCCTTCGCCGTGCTCACCCAGGTTCAGCGTGAGGTCGAACTTGGCCACCTGCCCGGCCTGGGCCACGGCCTCCAGTTGCAAGCCTGGCAACTCGAGCGCCGGGCCATGGGTGGCCTGCCAGTTGAGGGTCGCCTGGAACAAGGGGGGGTGTGCCAGGCTGCGCGCCGGGCGCACGATCTCGACCACCTGTTCGAACGGCAAGTCCTGATGTGCCTGGGCCTCGAGCACACGAGTGCGAACCTGTTCGAGCAACGCCTGCGCGGTCGGCGCAGCGCCCGTATCGATACGGATGGCCAAGGTGTTGACGAACAGCCCGGCCAGCGCTTCGAGTTCGGCGCGGCCACGGCCGGCCACCGGGCAGCCGATCACGACCTCGGCCTGCCCGGAAAGCCGCGCCAGCAGCGCCGCCCAGGCGCCGAGCAGGGCCATGTACAACGTTACCCCATGGCGCTGGGCCAGGGTGCGCAGGCCTGCGGCCAGGCGCGGGTCCAGTTGCAGGGGCAGGTTCGCGCCAGCAAAGTCCTGGCGCTCGGGGCGTGGCCGATCGCTGGGGAGTTTGAGCACGGTGGGGGCGCCGGCCAGCGCCTGGCGCCAATGGTCGGCCTGGCGTTGCAGCTGTTCACCGGCCAGCCAGCGGCGTTGCCACACCGCGTAGTCCGCGTACTGGATCGGCAGTGGCGGCAGCGGGTCCGGCAGGCCTTGGCAGAAGGCCGGGTACAACGCCCTCAGCTCCTGGGTCAGCACCCCGAGCGACCAGCCATCGGCGACGATATGGTGCACCGTCAGGGCCAGCACATGGTGTTCGGCGCCCAGGTGCAGCAGGCGTGCGCGCAGCAGCGGGCCATGGGCCAGGTCGAACGGTGCGCTGGCTTCTTCACCCAATCTCGCGGACAACGCATCGTGGCTCGACGCTTCGCGCTGGAACCAGTCGCCCCCGACAGTGGCGGCGATGATCACCTCGGCGCTGTCATCACAAGGCACGAAGCGGCTGCGCAGGGTTTCATGGCGCTCGACGATGCGCTGCAACGCACACTCCAGCGCATCCGCATCCAGGGGCCCGCGCAAGCCCAGGGCCAAGGCAACGTTGTAGGCCTGGTTGCCACCTTCCATCTGGGCCAGGAACCACAGCCGCTGCTGGGCGAACGACATCGGCAGCGGTTGCTCGCGCGGCACCGGCACCATCGCTGGCAGCTCGCTGCGCCCGGCCTTGGCCAGCACCGCAGCGACGGCCGCCAGTTCGGCATTGGCGAAGAGTTCCGCCAGGGTCAGCTCCACGCCAAGGCGCAGGCGCACCTGCGACACCATGCGCATGGCCAGCAACGAATGCCCGCCGAGGCTGAAGAAATGATCATGCCGGCCAACCCGCTCGACCTGCAGCAATTCCGCCCAGAGCTGCGCCAGGGCGTTCTCGAGTTCGCCTTCAGGGGCTTCGAAGCCTTGCTCGAACAGCGCCGAACGCTCCGGCCTGGGCAGCGCCCGGCGGTCGAGTTTGCCGTTGGCGGTCAGCGGCAAGGCCGCCAGTTCGACAAAGGCCACCGGCACCATGTATTCCGGCAGGTGCGCCTGCAACTGGGCGCGCAGGCTTTCAGGGGTCGGCGCCTCGACATCGGCCTGGGGCGTGAAATACGCCACCAGGCGTGGCTGGCCGGGCTGGTCCTCGCGGGCCAGCACCACGGCTTCGTTGATGCCCGCCAAGGTGGCCAGGCGGCTCTCGATCTCGCCCAGCTCGATGCGCACGCCGCGGATCTTCACCTGGTCGTCGTTGCGGCCCAGGTAATCCAGGGTGCCGTCGGCCAGCCAGCGCACCAGGTCGCCCGTGCGGTACATACGGGCGCCTGGCGTCCCGGCGAAGGGGTCGTCGAGGAAACGTTCGGCGGTGAGCGCCGGCCGGTTCAGGTAACCGCGGGCGACCCCGGCGCCGCCGATGTACAGTTCGCCCGGCACACCCAGCGCCACCGGCTGGCGACGCTCGTCGAGGACATACAGGCGGGCGTTGTCCACCGGCCGGCCGATGTGCAGCACCCCGCCCGCCTCGACCACACCGGAGCTGGCCACCACGGTGGTCTCGGTCGGGCCGTAGTTGTTGACCACGGCAAAGCGCTGGGTACGGTTGAACTGGCGCAGGCGGTCGCCGCCGATCAGCAGGGTGCGCAAGGTCGGGTGGTCGAGTTGGTGGCTGAAGGCATATTCGGCCACCGGCGTGGGCAGGAAGCTGACATCCAGTGGCTGGTCGCGCCACCAGGCGAGCATGGCGTCGAGGTCTTCGTTGCCGTCGGCAGACGGAGCCAGGTGCAACGTGGCACCGGCGCACAAGGCAGGCCAGACCTCCCAGGCCATCGCATCGAAACCGAAGCCGGCCAGGCAGGAGGTGTGCCGGCCATGGCACAGGTCGAAGGCGCGGCAGTGCCAGTCGACCAGGTTGTTGACGGTCTGGTGCTCGACCATCACGCCCTTGGGCTGGCCGGTCGAGCCGGAGGTGTAGATCACGTAGGCCAGGTGCCGGGGGCCGAGGGCAGGCAGCACGGGGTTGTCAGCGCGGACTGGCCAGTCGCGCCGGTCGAGCAGCAACACGGGCACCGGCAAGGCTCCCAGGCGCCCACGCAGGGCCTGCTGGGTCAGTACCGCCACCGGCGCGCTGTCGCTGAGCAGGTAGTGCACCCGCTCATCCGGGTGGGCCGGGTCGATCGGCACGTAACCGGCACCGGCCTTGAGCACGGCGAGCAGCCCCACCAGCGTGTCCAGGCCACGCCGGGCCACCACCGCGACACGGTCATCGGAACCGACGCCCAGGCCGATCAAGTGGTGGGCCAGCGCATTGGCCTGGTGGTTGAGGTCGGCGTAGGTCAAGGCTTCGCCCGCCTGGGTGGCGGCGGTGTCCTGTGGGTGTGCCGCCGCCTGGCGCTCGATGCGGTGCTGCAGGGTCAGGCTGGCCGGGTAGTGGGCCGGGACGCCATTGAACCCGTCCAGCAGTTCCTCGCGCTCGCTGCCTGGCAGCATGTCGAGCGCCAGCACCTGCGCAGCCGGGGCCTGCAGCAGGCTTTCCAGGGTTTGCTGCAGGTAGGCGCAGACGCGCTGCGCCGGCACGCCCGCGCTGGCCAGCAGGGTCAGGCGAAACCCCTCGCCCAGGTCATCGACGCTGAGGGTCAGCGGATAGTTGGTGGCCTCGGCGGACTCGACGATATCGATGCCGGCCAGCCCGGCACGGCGCGGTTCGCCGGCAGCGAGCGCACTGTGGCGGTAGTTGAGCAGCGCATTGAACAGCGGTGCCGGCGCCGCCACGCCGCTGCAGCGCTGGGCCAGTGCCAGTGGCGCGTGTTCATGGCGCATCAGTGCGCTCAGGCGCTGGTGGGTGGCGCGAAGCGCCGTGGGCAGGTCGACGCCGTCCAGGTCAATCCGCAGCGGCAAGGTGTTGATGAAGATGCCCAGCGCCCGGTCGGTGGCTTCGGCCCCCTGCAACCGGCCCATGAGCACCGTGCCGAAGACCACCTGGGTGCGCCCGGTCAGCCCGCCCAATACACGGCCCCAGGCCAGGTGGAACAGGCTGGCGACACTCACCCCCTGCCCCCGTGCATAGGCCCGCAGGCGCTGGCACAGGCCCGGGGACAGGTCGAGCGCGTGCTCGCCGTGCTCGACGCCATCGCCCTGCACGTCCTGGATGCCATAGGCCAGGGTCGATTCGTCGATGTCGCCAAGCATCTCGCGGAAGAAGGCTTCGTGCTGCGCCTCGCTGATGCCCAGCACCGCCTGCGCGACATAGTTGCGGAACGGTACCGGGGTGCCCAGGTGCTGGTGCTCCCCCGTCAGGAAGGCGATCAGTTCGTGGCGCACCACGTCCAGGGCGCTGTGGTCCATGGCGATATGGTGGAACTGCAACGTCGCGCGCAGCGTGCCGTCGGCCTGCGCCGGCTCACGCAGCAGACGCATCAGCGGGGCCTGGGTCAGGTCGAGCCGGGCAGGCTGCGGATCCTGTTCCGGCAGTTCCAGCACCTGCAGCTCGGCCTCTCGCCAGACCACTTGCACCGGGGTCTGCAGGCCTTGCCAATGCACCGAGGTGCGCAGGATGTCGTGGCGCGCGATCACCCCGCGCAGGGCCGCGGCGAACGCCTGCAGCCGGTCTTCACTGGCGAACGCGAAGCGCGCCTGCATCACATACGGGTCATGCTCGGTGGCACTGGCGTGGTGGAACAGCATGCCCTGCTGCAGCGGTGCCAGCGGGTAGATGTCCTGTACGTTGGCAGCGCCACCGGGGATGCAGGCGACGAGCCGGTCGAGGCTGGCCTGGTCGAGGTCGACCAGGTTCAGTTGCTGCGGGGTGATCCGCATGCAACCGGGCTCGATCAGGTTGGCCGGCACGGGCACCGTGCCCTGTTTCACCGCCACGTATTCGCCGCGCTCGATCATCGCCACCAGCGCAGGCTTGTGCTCGCGCAGGCGCGCCACCAGGGCCGGGTCGGTCAGGGCCTGGCGGTTGCCCTGGACCACCAGCTGGCCATCCTTGAGTGCCAGTTGCACGTTGTTGGCCGTCAGTGTTGCCAATAATTGGTTGATGCTCACAGGACGATCTCCATGCTGTCTGTGATGGCTGCATAGCCGGCCAGGGTGGGTTGCTCGAACAGTGCGCGCACGTCGGCTTCCAGGCCTTGCTCGCGCAGGCGGGAGGTCAGGGTCACCGCCAGCAGCGAATGGCCGCCCAGTTCGAAGAAGTTGTCATGCCGCCCTACCCGCTCCACGCTCAGCAGCTCGGCCCAGATCGCGGCCAGCAGGGTTTCGGTCTCGCCTTGCGGGGCTTCGTACGGACGCTCCTGGATCGCATCCGGCTCGGGCAGTGCCTTGCGGTCCAGCTTGCCGTTCGGACTCAACGGCAGTGCATCGAGGTGCATGAACAGCGCCGGCACCATGAACTCCGGCAGGTGCGTCAGCAGCGCCGCGCGCAGGGTTTCGCTGCGCTGCGCTTCGCCGCTGTAGTACGCCACCAGGCGCTGGTCACGGGCCACCACCACGGCTTCCTTGATGCCGGCGATGGCAGTCAGGCCGGCCTGGATCTCGCCCAGCTCGATGCGCAGGCCACGGATCTTCACCTGGTCGTCGTTGCGCCCCAGGTATTCGAGGTTGCCGTCGGCCAGATGCCGCGCCAGGTCGCCGGTGCGGTACAGGCGGGCGCCGGGACGGGTGCTGAACGGGTCGTCGATGAAGCGTTCGGCGGTCAGCTCGGCGCGGCTCAGGTAGCCACGGGCGACCTGCACGCCACCGATGAACAGCTCACCGGCCACGCCCTGCGGCACCGGCTGGCCTTGGCCATCGAGCACGTACAGCGTGGTGTTGGCGATCGGCTTGCCGATCGGCGTGTTGTCCGGGGCGCTGACGCAGTGCCAGGCACTGACATCCACCGCGGCTTCGGTGGGGCCATAGAGGTTGTGCAGCTCCACACTCGGTAGCTGCGCGTGGAAGCGCCGGACCAGGCTGCCCGGCAAGGCTTCACCGCTGCACAGCACGCGCTTGAGGCAATCAGTCGAGGCCTCGCCATGCGCCAGGAACACGTCCAGCATCGACGGCACGAAGTGCAAGGTGGTGACGCCTTCGCGGCGGATGATCTCGCGCAGGTACTCCGGATCACGGTGCCCGCCCGGGCGAGCCATGACCAGGCGTGCGCCGGTTTGCAGCGGCCAGAGGAACTCCCATACCGAAACGTCGAAGCTGAACGGGGTCTTCTGCAGCACCACGTCATCGGCGCCGAGACCGTAGGCGTCCTGCATCCACAGCAGGCGGTTGACCACCCCGGCATGCTCGTTCATCACGCCTTTGGGCAGGCCAGTTGAACCAGAGGTGTAGATCACATAGGCCAGATGGCGCGGGGTCAGTGCGGCCACCAGCGGGTTGCTGGCAGGTTGTGCGTCCCAGGTCGGCTGGTCCAGGTCTATGACCCGGCCGCTTTCCGGCACGTGGCGCGTCGCGCCGTGCACCAGTACCGCCAGCGGCGCGCTGTCGCTGAGCATGTGCCGCACACGTTCCGCCGGGTAATCCGGATCGACCGGTACGTAGGCACCACCGGCCTTGAGGATGGCCAGCAGCCCGACCACCATCGATAGCCCACGCTCGACGCAGATCGCGATGCGATCATCCGGCTTCACACCAAGACCGATCAGATGATGCGCCAGACGGTTGGCCTGATCGTTGAGCTGGCGATAGCTCAACATGCCTTCCTCTGCCTTGACAGCCACCGCGTCCGGCGTGCGCTCGACCTGCGCCTCGATCAGCCCGTGCAGGGTCTGCTCGAGGTCGTAGTCCACCGCCGTGGCGTTGAAGTCCAGCAGCACCCGCTGGCGTTCTTCGGCTTCGAGCACCGGCAGGCACTGCAACGCCAGTTCCGGCTCATGCTCCAGCGCCGCGACCATGGCCTCCAGCACCTGGTGCATCTGCCCGCAGATCCGCGCTGCACCAATGTCTGCCGGAGTCATGGCCACCAGGCGGAAACCATCGCCCAGGTCGTCCACGTTCAGGCTCAACGGATAGTTGGTACGTTCCTGCCCCTCCAGCACCTCGATGCCTTGCCAGGCCTGGCGCTGCTCGGCACTGCGTTCAGCGCCATGGCGATAGTTGAGCATCGCGCTGAACAGCGGCAACGGCGCGGCCACGCCACTGCAACGCTGGGCCAGGGCCAGGGAGGCGTGCTCATGGGCCAGCAGCGCGCTCAGGCGCTGATGGGTCGCAAGGGCCGCCGCACGCAGGCTGACGCTCCCCAGGTCGACCCGCAACGGCAAGGTGTTGATGAACATGCCCATGGCCCGTTCGGCACCCTCGCCACCTTGCAGGCGGCCGAGCAGCACGGTGCCGAACACCACGCTGTCCTTGCCGCTGGCGGCAGCCAGCAGGCGCGCCCAGGCCAGGTGGAACAGGCTGGCAACGCTGATGCCCAGTTGCCGCCCTTGCTGGCGCAGGCGCCGGGCCAGGTCATCGGGCAGCCACCGCTGGGCTTCCTCGATGTCGCGAC